>FWPU01000249.1_pt1 | contig 170872 bp, 151 predicted proteins | sample 2228361 | NCBI WGS metagenome assembly FWPU01 (sample SAMEA103939777, study PRJEB20133) | metagenome | reverse complement strand
TAGATTCAAGCGCATTCTCTCTACCTCCTGACTATCTGACCAATCGAGTATCCGTCTTACCTACCCCCTATTTATACCACTTTTTTACCAGATTTGGAACAACCACCCCAAAATGGAAAAGTGTAAGGGTATCAGGGATTGTGGTACAATCAGGCCGATTACTTCGTGAGTTTCGTCACAAGAAGGGATGATATATCCCATCTTCAACCGCAAGAGGTTGAGGGCTATAATGATGCGTGAATATGGGCGGGCGCATGATTTCCGTCTGCCGAGATTATGCTGTTTTGTGGAGAATGTGCCTATGTCTCAATCCCTGTCTGTTGCCGATCCCCCTCATGGAACACCCACTCTGATGCAGGAGGTTGCCTTGCGCACTCCGGGCAACTCACGCCTGGAAATGTGCATTCAATGTGGCACGTGCGGTGGTTCCTGTCCTTCGGCCAGTGCCATGGACCATACGCCGCGCGCGATCTTTGCCATGCTGCGGGCCGGGATGCGTGAGGAAGTGCTGCGGAGCAATACCCCCTGGATGTGCGTGTCCTGTTACTACTGTACGGTGCGCTGCCCGCAGCAAATCCACATCACCGATGTCATGTACACGCTCAAGAACATGGCCCTGGAGGCCGGAATCGTGCCCGATCGTACTGCGTCCGATTTCTCTCAAATTTTCATTCGTTATGTGAAGAGCTTCGGACGCAGTTTTGAAATTGGGCTGGCTGGCATCCAGAATCTGGTTCATCCACGTTTGGCGCGGCGCTTGCCGGCCATGCTGCCGGTGGCGGTTGGGATGTTGCTCAAGCGAGGCATGTCTCCTTTGCCGCCCAGGCGGATTCGCGGCCTCGCGGATTTGAGGAAAATTATCCAGCACGCCAAGGAGTTGGAGGCGGCATGAACGAGTATATCTTCTACCCTGGTTGTTCCATGGAGAGTAGCGCCAAGGCGTATTACCAGTCTATGCAAGCGGTATGCGAGGTGCTTGGCGTGCAGATGCGTGAGGTGGAGGACTGGAACTGCTGTGGTGCAACAGAGTATCTGGCAATTGAACGCCTGCCGGCCTATGCTTTGATTGCTCGTAACCTGGCTTTGGCCGAGAAGCAAGCGGACGGAGCGCGTACCGTAGTCACGGCTTGTTCTGCGTGCTATCTCAATCTCTCCAAGGCTGACCACTACATGCAGGAGGATGCGGCCTTCGGTGAGCGGGTGAATCAGGCCCTGGCAGCCGGCGGTCTACACTACACGCCTGGAACGTTGGCCGTCCGTCATCTGCTCGATGTGGTACTGAACGATATTGGCCTGGAGGCGGTACAGGCGAAGGTTGTCAAGCCGTTGACCGGTCTGCGCGTGGCTCCTTACGTTGGTTGTATGCTACCACGCCCGGATTACAATCAGCGCTACTCGGATCCCGAGCATCCGACCGAACTGGACGATTTGCTTCGCGCCTTGGGAACGGAGGTGATCGACTTTCCTCTCAAAACGACCTGTTGCGGCGGGCACATGAGCCAGATTGGGCCGGAGACCGCCTTTGAGTTGATTCGCCGCATCCTGGCTGGCGCAGACCAGTATCGCGCCGATGTCATCGTGACGCTCTGCCCAATGTGTCAGATGAACCTGGACGTCTTCCAGGAGCAGACGAACGCTCACTTCAAGACCAAGTATCACATTCCTGTGCTGTTTTTCACGCAATTGATGGGGATTGCCTTTGGGCGGAAGGCGGAGGAATTGGGCTTTGGCCGCGAATTCGTCAGCGCACGTCAGGCGATGGGGCGGATTGGCGTCGAGACGCCTGAACCGGCCGAGGCACAGCCTCGGGCGCGCAAGCCCGAGGGTTTGCCGATGCCGCCCCCTTTGCCCAAGGGGCGTAAGACCATCTCCACGAAGGAGGTTGAAGGATGAGCGCCGAGAACAAGCCCAAAGAGCGCATTGGCGTGTATGTCTGTCATTGTGGCACGAACATTGCCGGCGTCGTAGATGTAGCGCAGGTCAGTACCTGGGCTGGCGAGGCCTTGAAGGACGAGGGGGTTGTAATCTCGCGCGACTACAAGTTTATGTGTTCGAGCCTGGGGCAGGAATTGATTCAGAAGGATATCAAGGAACATGGCTTGACGCGGGTCGTTGTGGCAGCCTGCTCGCCACATTTGCACGAAAAAACCTTCCGCACCGCCTGTGCCGGTGCGGGGATGAATCCCTATTTGTGTGAACTGGTTTCCATTCGTGAGCAAGACTCTTGGGTGCACACGGATAAAGTAGCCGCGACGGAAAAGGCCAAGGCCATTGTGGCGGGCGGTGTCCGGCGGGTAGTTCATCATGAGCCGCTGGAATCACTCCACGTGCCTATTCATCCCGCTACGTTGATCGTCGGCGGTGGCATTGCCGGCATTCAGGCGGCGCTGGAAATCGCCGAGGCCGGCTACCCGGTTTACCTGGTGGAACGCGAGCCTTCCATTGGCGGGCACATGGCCCAGTTCGACAAGACTTTCCCGACATTGGACTGCTCGGCTTGTATCCTGACGCCGAGAATGGTAGAGGCCGGGAATCACCCGAATATTACCGTGCTCAGTTATTCCGAGGTGGAAAAGGTAGATGGCTATGTGGGCAATTTCGTCGTGACGATTCGTAAACGGGCGCGCTCCGTCAATGAGGAATTGTGCACAGGCTGTGGTGTTTGCTGGGAAAAATGCCCAAAGAAGGTTATAGACGACAAGTTCGAGGCCGGTTTGGGGTATCGCAAGGCCATCTATGTTCCTTTCCCACAAGCTGTGCCGAAGTATCCGGTGATTGATCGCGAGAACTGTACGTATTATCAAAAGGGTACCTGTAAGGCTTGCGAGAAGTTCTGCCCGACGGGAGCGATTGACTTTGCCCAAGAGGATCAAATTCTGACGGTTGAGGTAGGGAACATTATCCTAGCAACGGGCTGGCAGTTGTTCGACCCGCGTCGTATTCCCAATTATGGGTATGGCCGGCTGGCAAATGTATTTACCAGCCTGGAGTTTGAGCGGCTTTCAAACGCCGCTGGTCCGACGGGCGGTAACATCGTTTTGCGGGACGGCAAGACCGTGCCGAAGTCGGTGGGAATCATTCACTGCGTCGGTTCGCGCGATAAGAACTACAACGACTACTGCTCGGCAATTTGCTGTATGCAGAGCCTGAAGTTCGCCCACCTGGTGCACGAGAAGATCGGTGCAACGGTTTACAATTTCTACATTGATATCCGTACCCCCGGTAAGGGTTACGACGAATTCTACCAGCGTCTGATCGAGGAGGGGACGATCTTCGTACGTGGCAAGGTGGCCGAGGTCACCGATGCGGCGCGCAATCCCGGCGAGGAGGGGAAACTGATCGTTCAGGTAGAGGATACGTTGATTGGCAAGCAACGTCGTATCCCAGTGGACATGGTGATTCTTTCGGCAGGCCTGGAACCACCGGCGGATGCGAAAGAGGTGGCCAAGAAATTCGGCATTTCCTGTTCGGCTGCCGGCTGGTATATCGAGCGCCATCCCAAACTGGATCCGGTCGCGACGATGACGGAGGGCGTTTACCTGGCCGGTTGTATTCAGGGGCCGAAGGATATCCCCTCGAGCGTGGCGCAAGGTGCCGCGGCCGCGGCGCGCATCGTCAGCAAGATTCAGCAGAAGGAAATCGCTCTGGAACCGGTGCGCGCGAGCATCAACGAGGAACGGTGTTCTGGCTGTCGTATTTGTAACGATTTGTGTCCATTCAATGCGATTCTCTTCCACGAGGATCGCATGGTTAGCGAAATCAACCCCGCGCTTTGCCAGGGCTGCGGCACGTGCGTGGCCGCCTGTCCGGCCGGCGCGATCAGCGGGACGGGCTTCTCGAACGAGCAGATTCTTTCGCAGATCGAGGGCTTGTTGCTGCTGAATGTTGGGCGAAAGGAGGCGGCGGTGCAGGCAGAGGCGTAAGCGCTGACCCTGTCCGTGAGAGGTGTGCTATGGCAGAGACAACAGACAATCAACCTTTCGAGCCGGTCATCATTGGCTTTACCTGTAACTGGTGTAGTTATCGTGCGGCAGATATGGCGGGTACGGCGCGGATGAAATATGCGCCGAATGTTCGCCTGATTCGCCTGATGTGTTCCGGGCGTCTGGATCCCACTTTTGTTTTCAAGGCGTTCGCGAACGGCGCCGATGGCGTTCTGGTTTCTGGCTGTCACCCTGGCGATTGCCATTACTTGAACCAGAATTACAAGATGTTGCGTCGCTATCATCTGATGCAGCGGGTTCTGGCGCAACTGGGCATTGAGCCAGAACGGTTGAAGTTGCTTTGGGCCAGTGCCGCGGAGGGGGCGATCTTTGCCGAGGAAGTCAACAAGTTCACGGAAGAGGTGCGAGCCCTGGGTCCCTTGCAGTGGGGCAAGGGCGGGAACGGGGCCCAGACGGCGGCCAGTGTCCCGCTGACGCCGTCACAGCACTCCACAGAAGCGGAGGTGGCAGCATGAGCAAGCCAAAGTTCGCCATGTATTGGGCGGCATCCTGTGGCGGTTGTGAGATCGCCGTCCTGAACATTCATGAGAAGATTCTGGATGTAGATGCCAACTTCGAAATTGCTTTCTGGCCAGTCGCCATGGACGCCAAGTACGCCGATGTAGAAAGGATGGCCGATGGTGAGATCACACTTTGCCTGTGGAATGGTGGCATTCGCAATGACGAAAATGAACATCTGGCGCACCTTTTGCGGCGCAAATCGCAGATTCTGGTGGCCTTTGGCTCGTGCGCTTGCGAGGGGTGTATTCCGGGTCTGGCGAATCTATCTCCGGTGCACGAGATTGTGGACACGGCTTTTTCCACCATTTCGACGGATAATCCCCAAAATCTGCGGCCACAACCGCGCTTTTCTGCGCCGGAAGGCGAGATTCGCATTCCCACGCTCGCGCCGATTTTACGCACACTGGATCAAGTGGTGGATGTGGATTATTACATGCCTGGTTGTCCGCCAGAGTCGCATCAGATCGCGGCCGTGCTCGATCTGGTTATCGCGGCTTTGCAGGGTAAGGCACAATTGCCTCCGAAAGGTTCTGTGATTGGGGCGGGCAACTCTACCGTCTGTGATGAATGCTCGCGCAAACGCGATGTCAAGAAGATCAAGGAATTTGGCCGCATCCAGTTGTCGGAGGCGGACCCGGAAGTATGCTTGCTCGAACAGGGGATTCCCTGCAATGGGCCGGCCACCCGTAGCGGTTGTGGAGCGAAGTGTCCTTCCGCTGGGGCGCAGTGCATTGGTTGTTATGGGCCGGCGGAGGGCGTTCTCGATTACGGTGCGCGCCTCCTCTCGGCATTTGCTTCGGTGATTGACAGCAATGAGCCGGAGGAAATCGAACGTATCCTGGATGGTCTGGTGGATCCGGTCGGGCAATTCTACCGCTTCAACCTGGCTGGTTCTCTCCTTAAGGCCAGCCGGGCCGCCTGGCAGGGCAAGCAGTAAACTGAAGGTGACTGGAGGCTTGGATGCAAAGGATCACGATTGACCCGATTACTCGCCTGGAAGGGCATGGCAAGATCGAAATCTTTTTGGATGACGAAGGAAACGTCGCCAATACCTACTTCCAGATTCCGGAACTGCGCGGTTTCGAGCGTTTCTGCGTGGGCCGACCGGTGGAGGAGATGCCGCTCCTGACCAACCGCATTTGTGGCGTTTGCCCGGAGGCTCACCACATGGCGGCGGCCAAAGCCGTAGACGCGGTCTATCACGTGGAGCCGCCTTCAACAGCCAAGAAGCTGCGCGAATTACTTTACATGGCCTTCTACTGCACCGATCACACCACTCACTTTTACGCCCTGGGTGGCCCTGACTTTGTCATGGGGCCAGATGCACCGGTCGCAGAGCGCAACATCCTGGGCGTCATTCATAAGGTCGGCCTGGAGGCGGGTAGCAAAGTCATCCAGATGCGTAAGTATGGCCATACGGTGGTGGAGATGATCGGCGGGCGCAAGGTGCATCCGTGCACTTCCATTCCAGGTGGTTTGACCAAGGGCATTACGGAAGAACAACGCCAGGAAATCGAAGCCATGGGGCGCTGGGCGATCGAGTTTGCCCAGTTCAGCCTGAAACTCTTCAACGACATTGTCCTGAACAACAAGGGCTACCTTGATCTCATTCTGGGCGATATCTATACCCATCGTACGTACTATATGGGGTTGGTGGATGAGCACAACAAAGTGAACTTTTATGATGGTAAGGTGCGCGTGGTAGGCCCGGATGGTAAGGAGTTGGTCAAGTATGCTCCACATGAGTATACGGAGCACATTGCCGAGCACGTTGAGCCCTGGACGTATTTGAAATTCCCCTACCTGAAGCGCGTGGGCTGGAAAGGTTTTGTGGATGGCCTCGATTCTGGCGTGTATATGGCTACGCCGCTCGCGCGCCTGAACGCCGCCGACGGCATGGCGACGCCGCGCGCTCAGGAGGAATACGAACGTTTCTACTCGACATTGGGCGGCAAGCCTGTTCATCAACGTCTGGCCATCCATTGGGCGCGCTTGATCGAGCTGCTCTACGCCGCTGAGCGCTGGGTGGAACTGGCTACCGATCCAGAGATTACTTCGCCGAATGTCCATACTATCCCTACCGAGAAACCAACCGAAGGCGTGGGCATCGTCGAGGCGCCGCGCGGTACGTTGACGCACCATTACTGGACGGATGAGCGTGGTGTGGTCACCAAGGTGAATCTCATCGTAGGCACGACGAACAATTATGCGCCGATCAGCATGTCCATTAATAAGGCCGCGCGCAGTTTGATTCAGAAGGGCACGGTGGTGACCGAGGGCTTGCTCAATCGCGTCGAGATGGCCTTCCGTGCCTATGATCCCTGCTTTGGCTGCGCAACCCACTCGCTGCCTGGCCGGATGCCATTGGAAGTAACCATTCGCAAAGCGGATGGCGAGGTGCTCGAAGTCCTGAAACAATATGTAGATTAGGTGCAGCTAGCAGCCCCACCTTCTGGGAAGTCGTCTATGAGGACTCTTGTTCTGGGATTGGGCAATCCGATCCTGGGAGACGATGGCGTCGGCTGGGTGGTAGTCGAGGCACTACGGACCCATGCCTTGCCACCGGAAGTAGAGTTGGACTGCTGTTCTCTGGGCGGCTTGGGTCTGATGGAGCGCATGAGCGGTTACGAACGTGCCGTCCTTATAGATGCGATCTATACGGGCAAGCAACCGGCCGGCACTCTAAGCGTGTTTCCGCTGGTCGAACTGGACGATGTAAGCGCCGGCCATACGACCTCGGCTCATGATACTTCCCTGCGTAACGCGCTGAATGTAGGACGTAGTATGGGTATTCCTTTGCCGGCGGATGAGCAAGTGTATGTGGTTGCTATCGAGGCAGAGAAAGTGTATGACTTTGCTGAGGAGCTTTCGCCGGCGGTGGCGGCTGCCGTTCCGCAAGCGGCGGAAGCCGTCCTGCGTTGCCTGACGTGGGCAGGTAAGTAAGGTTGGCTGTGGCTGGCGTTCTTAAGTCATCGCGAAAACGAACCGCAGAGAGCACCGAGAGCGTAGACTTTTTCATTATGAGTCTCTGCGTACGCAGCGATCTTAGCGGTGAAACACAACTTTTTTGCGGCAGAGTCATTCTTAAAGGAGAGTAACATGGTTTCCCCTGAACTGCTACGGCGTTATCCCTTTTTTGCCTCTCTGAGCGAGGACCAACTTCAGGCAATCGCCATGCTGGGGCAGGAAAAACAATATACCCAGGGTGCCATCATCATCCAGGAGGAAACCCCGGCCGAGAAATTAATGTTGCTTCTGGAGGGCGATGTGGACTTGATTTACAGCGGCGGTGGAGAGGGCGCGGTAGTCAATGCACTGGTTGGCTCGATCGCGCCTGGTGAAATTCTCGGCGTCTCTTCCCTGATTCCGCCCTATCGGTACATTTGTTCGGCGCGCAACAATGTTCCGGTACGGGTCATTGAGTTCGATGCCCGTCCTTTGCGCGAGATGATGGAAAAGGATGCCCGTTTAGGATATGTGCTGATGGCAAATACGGCGGCGGCGGTGCTGGAGCGCTTGAAATATACCCAGGTCGAATTGGCGGCCGCCAGAGCCTGACCTGGAATTGGCCGTCTGATAGTAAAAAAGCAACTCCCCGGCGCCGAGGCCGGGGAGTTTGGTTTGTTATAGCTCGCTGGTCATGATGAACAGCGGCTTCATCTCGAACGATTCGTACTTGGGGCGGTAGCGCTCGGTATTATAGAAGAGGTCGACATTCACAACTTTCTTAGTGCTGGTAATCACATCCAGTGGGACGTTGTCGTAGCGGCCGTTCTTGAGCACTACCAGGCGCCCGTGGACGCCTTTGAGGATTAGGTCAAGGGCTAGATTGCCAAAGGCCATGGGCACGATGGAGTCGATAGCGTCCGGATCGCCACCGCGCACCATGTAGCCCAGTTTCTGATTGACGACCTCGATCGTCTTGCCGTTGTTATAGCGCGGCGAAAGTTCCTTGAGGCGCGCCGAGACCAAATCGCCAATGCCACCCAATTTGGCGTGACCGTATGCGTCGGTGGTGCGGTCTTCGAAGACCATTTCGCCGCCCTCGAACATGGCGCCTTCGGAGACCAGGACAATCGCATAACGGCTTGGATTGCGGTTGCGATCATAAACAAGCAGTTCGGTCAGACGCTCGATATTGAACTTGTGTTCGGGGATAACGCAACGATCCGCCGCCCCGGCCATGGTGGGCAGAAGGGCGGTAAAGCCGGCATACCGTCCGAAGACCTCCAGCACCAGGAAGCGCTCATGCGAGCCAGCTGTTGTGCGCAGGCTGTTTGCGAGTGAGATCGTGCGCGTGACGCAGGTGCTGAAGCCGATGCAGTAGTCCGTCCCGGGCACGTCGTTGTCCATAGTTTTGGGAATCGCGATGACCTTGACGCCCTCCTGGAAGAGGCGCACGGCATAGGAAAGCGTGTCGTCGCCGCCGATGGGGACCAAATAGTCAATTCCCAGGAAATCAAGGTTTTTCAGGACCTCCTCAGTTAGGTCGTTGCGCTCCTCGGTGTATTTCTCTTTGAGGTGTTCCGGAACGCTACTTTTCTTTACATTAGAGGGGTTCGTGCGCGAAGTGTGCAGGAAGGTTCCGCCAGTGCGCCCAGCTCGGTTGACAATCTCCTCCGTCAATACCAGGTAATTATTGCTGTTATCGTAACTCTTGTCGCGGACGATATCTACCAGTCCGGCCCAACCACGACGGATGCCGATCACCTGATACCCCTCGCGCAGGGCGCGAATTGTTACCGCGCGAATGGCCGGGTTCAACCCTGGCACATCGCCGCCGCCAGTAAGAATACCAATGACTTTGCCTGTCTTCTTTGCCATAACGGCCTCCCGAGTTGAGAATGGATGTGTAGGCAATTATACAAGCCTTTGCCCTACGGTCAAGAGAATGCAGGGGAGCAGGGGAGGGGACGATGGACGGTGGACGATAGACGATGGGCGATGGACGACGGTCAGGCCATCGCGGGCTAGGAATTCGGGGCTGCTCGCGAAGATCACTGGCTTGGACATACCTTTTGATATTATACCTGTATGTCCCGCAGGCAGTTTATAATTGCGGCGATGTACAAGGAAGACGTATGGGAGATAGCCAGTTTGCGTGACCATCCGTTTCGGGGAGCGGTGGAACGCATTGTGGTGGCGGCGCTGAGGGCGGTTGAGCCGGCTGCGTTGCTGCCGTCCTGGGTTTCGGTGGTGGGCGATGAATTGCGTGTAGCCAACAAGACCTACTACATCCCGAAATTACGCAAAATAACCTTGATAGCCATCGGGAAAGCCGCTCTTTCCATGACCAGAGCCTGGTTGTCTGTGCCTGGTGGCATGCCTGTTCCCCATGCTGGGGTGGTGATAGGAAAACATCTCGCGGCGGCAAATGACCTGCCGGCGTCGTTGCTCGTGATGGAGGGTGGGCATCCACTCCCGGACGAACGCAGCCTGCGCGCGGGGCTGGCAATTCGAGAGCAACTGACAGGTCTTCATCCGGACGATTTGGTCGTTTGTTTGATTTCTGGAGGAGGATCAGCGTTGACGACGCTGCCGCCACCTGGCGTGACCTGGCACCATCTGCAAATATTGACGGAAGCCTTGTTGCGCAGCGGCGCGACGATAGCCGAAATGAATGTTGTGCGACGCCATCTTGATTTACTCAAAGGTGGTGGCCTGGCGCGCCTGGCTTTCCCAGCGCAAGTGTTGGCTCTGGTGCTGTCCGATGTCCCCGGTAATTCACTGGAAGCCATTGCCTCTGGCCCTACTGTTCCGGATGCCACTACCGTTGAGGAGGCGCGCGCGGTTCTGGAACGATATGGATTGCTTGACCGTTTGCCCCCTGCCCTTCTGGGTGCGTTGCGGGAGACGCCCAAGCCCGGCGAGGAGATTTTTGCCAGAGTCCAGAATGTGCTTATTGGTAGCAATGCGGATGCGCTGCGAGCGGCCTGGAATCAGGCGCGCCTGGAGGGGTTTCACACCTTCCTGCTGGGTGAACAAGTCCAGGGCGAGGCCCGTGAGGTAGCACTTGCCTTCTGTCGCGTCTTGCGGCGCGTTCATGAGACGGGTGAGCCGGTGCCGCGTCCGGCCTGTTTACTGGCCGGAGGGGAAACTACGGTCACGCTGGGGACGACAGGCGGACGCGGCGGGCGGAACCAGGAGCTGGCATTGGCAGCTGTTCGCGAGCTGGCGAATTTGCCACACGTGATGCTGATTGCTCTGGCAACGGACGGCGAGGACGGCCCAACCGACTCGGCCGGAGCGGTGGTCACGGGCGAGTCGGCGCATCGCGCTCGCACCCTGGGTCTGGATCCCTGCCACGCGTTGCAGCAGCACGATTCCTATGCGTTCTTTTCGGCTTTGGGCGATGGCATCAAGATTGGGCCGACGGGCACGAATGTCAATGACCTTTTGCTATTCTTTGCTTTTTGAGGAGATCGCGCATGTTGCCACTTGTGATTTTGACGCACGCTTTGCCTGACGAATGGCTGACGATGCTTTCGGGAAAGGTTCGCCTGGTAAGTGGGCCGGCTGATGCGACCGCACTCTCGCCCGATCTGGAGCCATACATGCCAAAGGCGGAAGGGTTGCTCTGCTTATTGACGATTTCGGTCAGGAAGGATTTACTGGACGCTATGCCGCGCTTGCGCGTCGTCAGTAACCTGGCGGCCGGCCTGGATAACGTGGACTTGGTGGAATGTACTCGCCGCGGAATCCCCGTAGGGCACACGCCGGACGTGTTGACGGATGCCACTGCCGATTTGACCATGGCATTATTGCTGGCGGCGGCACGCAATCTTCCCCAGGCGATGACGGATGCCCGCGCCGGTCGCTGGAAAACCTGGTTGCCGGCTGGCTGGTTAGGCGCGGACCTGCGCGAGGCGGTACTTGGCATTCTCGGTATGGGACGCATCGGCCGCGCGGTAGCGGAACGTGCGCGTGGGTTTGGCATGGAGATCATCTTCTACGATACTGGCGTTGCAGAAGGACGGAAGCCAACCCCACCGCAGGCCGAATTGGTGTCTTTCGAGGAATTGTTGGCACGCAGCGATTTTCTCAGTCTGCATTGCCCACTGAATGAGTCCACGCGTGGCCTGGTCAATGAGCAGACGTTGCGTCGGATGAAATCTACCGCGATTCTGATTAACGTTGCCCGTGGGCCGGTCGTGGTGACGGATGCGCTGGTACGCGCATTGCGCGAAGGCTGGATTGCCGCGGCCGCGCTGGACGTGACCGATCCGGAACCATTGCCCCCTGATCATCCCTTGTATGCTTTACCCAATTGCCTGATCCTGCCACACATTGGTTCTGCGACAAGAGGAACACGCCATAAGATGGCGCAGATTGCCTGTGAGAATCTACTGGCTGGGTTGCAGGGCAGGCCGTTGCCCTACTGCGCGAATCCACAGGTGTACCAGCGTTAGTGTGCCTGCTGACCTATATATGTGCATTACTCGTTCGGTTGGCCAGGATTTGGATTAGCAAGAAACTTGCTCTGGGAAGAGAAGGGCAGAGAGGAGAGCCATTTCCGGCCTTCGGGGGCGTTCGGCGTTCGGACGGCAGTTGAACTGCCGTCTGAACGCCGGCAGATTTGCCCTACGGCCAGGCAGGGCGGTGCAAGTCGCCGACTTGCGGGAGGGGGCAAATTTCTATATTTTTGGATGGGTAGTAGACAACCTAATGACCTCTGGAAATTATGCCCGGGTGGGTTCACTGCGCGGGCTAAGTAGACTGGCAAAGTGCTGCAACTTGCTCTCATGGACCAATGCCAGCACTTCATCGCCTGCCTGCAAGACGGTATGCCCGCGCGGAATGACTACCTCGTGTTTACGGATAACAGCGACCAGGACGCATTCTTCGGGTAGCCCAAGGCTATTCAGGGGGCGATTGACGACTGGCGATTCCGGGTGGACTTTCTCTTCCACCAGGGAGTATTCCCCACGGCGCAATTTGAGTAGAGTGACCATATCGCCAAGCGACATTTCTTCGGCGATCAGACGTCCCAAAATATCGGCCTGATTGACATAGGCATCTACGCCCATCTCGCGGGTGAACAACCAGGCGTTCTTAGGATTGTTGACGCGCGCGACGACGCGCGGTACCTTGAACTCGAAACGTGCCAGCGAGGTAATTACCAGATTGGTCTCGTCTGAGCCGGTGACGGCCGCCAGAACATCCGCGGAAGCAATTCCGGCCTTTTCGAGAATCAAGGGTGAACTGCCATCTCCTTCTAGGATGTTTTCTTCTGGAATTTCTGCACGCAGTTTTTCCAGAACGTGGGGGCGTTCTTCAATCACTCGCAAGGTATGCCCTGCGTTTAACAACAATTTCGCCAGATAGGCTCCTGTGTTCCCACCGCCTACGATGATGACGTACATGGCTATCTCCTCTCCAGGCTCAGCATCTCCTCTAGACGTTCCATCGAGGAGGAGAGCACCGAAAGATACAGGATGTCGCCCGTCTGAATCTCGGTTCCACTAACGGGCACGAAGGCACAATCCTCGCGCGCGATGGCAATGACTGTGCATTCACCGGGAATATTCAGATGGGCTACCCGCTGACCGACAAGACTGGGAGGCGCCTCCAACCGCACTAGCGAAACTTCGCCGTGACCGAACGTGTCTATCACGTCAATTTCCGTGTGCGAAAGCACCTGGACGATGCGTTGAGCACCCCAGGCTGACGAGGAAATGGTAGTCAACCCAAGCCGTTCGTAAATTTCCGCGCGCAGCGGGTCGTAGAGACGCGCGATCACCCTGGGAACGCGAAAAACGTTACGCGCGATGCGCGCCGCAACGATGTTGGCGTTGTCGGAGGAACTGGCCGCGATGAAGGCGTCTGCCTGTTCAATGCCGGCCTCTTTTAGAACATCACGGTCAAACCCAACGCCTTTGACCAGTCGTCCTTTGAAAGACGCGCTCAAACGACCGGCCGCGTTGTTGTCGTGGTCAATGACAACAACATCGTGACCCTGTTCGGAAAGCAGGGTAGCCACGCGCGATCCAATCCGCCCACAACCCATAATGATGGCTTTCATAAAGCCTCCTTGCCTGGACAGGATGCTTTCTTTCCTGTTCCAACTATATCATGCTCTGGGAAGGATTTCAAGGACGATGGACGACGATGGATGATGGACGATAGACGATGGACGATAGACGATGGACGGTGGACGATGGGTAGGAGGGATTGGCTTACAATCGGGTTTCAATTTGACCGCGCCCATTGACTTTTATGGATCATCATGCTAGGATGGACGATGGACGATAGACAATGGACGATGGACGATAGGTAGGCAGTTACAAAATCTTCCACATACGGTGATCGCTGTGAATCGAGAATCGCTTTTGCTTCTTCCCCAACCTCGTAACCTGATTCATCTGCCGGGTGAGTTTTCTCTCTCGGGTGGAAAATTGATTGCCCTCGTGCATGTACAGCCGCAGGTGTTACGCTTTGCGGCCTTGCGTTTTCAAGGAGCTCTCTCTCGTCAAAGAGGGGTGAATTGGGAAATCGTGGCCGGCGATGCCGTACCATCCTCTTTGATCGGTTTGACGTTGCGCATTTTACCTGAGGCCGTTGAGCACGCCGAAGGCTACGAAATCGAGATTACTCCCGATGATATGCGGATTACCGGCCATGATGAAGCCGGGGTATTTTACGGGGTTTGCACATTGATCCAGGTGCTCGAATCCTTCCCGGACTCCTCCCGCTTGCCGTGTTTGCGCATTGTGGACTGGCCGGATTTCCCTGCCCGGGGAGTGATGCTGGACATTTCGCGCGACAAAGTGCCCACCATGCAAACCATCTATGATTTGGTGGATCGCCTGGCTGGCTGGAAGATCAACCAGTTGCAGTTATATACCGAACATACCTTCGCCTACCGTAATCACCCTGAAGTCTGGCAGAATGCTTCGCCGTTTACCGGTGAGGAAATCCTGGCACTGGATGAGTTCTGTCGTGCTCGGCACATCGAATTGGTCCCTAATCAGAACTCATTCGGCCATATGCATCGCTGGCTGGAACTGCCGCGTTACCGCCATCTGGCAGAGAGCCCGAATGGCTTTGAATATCCGTGGGGCGGTTACAACCCCAAACCGTTTAGTTTATGTCCCTCCGATCCCGAAAGCCTGGCGCTGATTCGTTCGCTGTATGATGAACTTCTTCCCCACTTCACCAGCCGTCAATTCAACGTGGGTTGCGATGAGACGTTCGACCTGGGCCAGGGTCGGCATAAGGAAGAATATCATCAGCGCGGTCTTGAGCGCGTGTATCTGGAATTCTTTCAGAAGATACATCAGGAGGTCACCGCGCGCGGTTTCCGAACCCAGTTCTGGGGTGATATCGTCGTGCAACATCCCGAATTGATTCCGGAATTGCCAAAGGATGCCATTGCTCTGGAATGGGGCTATGAAGCCGACCATCCTTTTGATCAGCGTTGCGCCAAATTCGCGGCGGCGGGTCTGGAGTTTTACGTTTGTCCGGGCACCTCATCCTGGTGTTCACTGGTTGGGCGCACTGACAACGCGCTCGGTAATCTATGCGCCGCGGCCGAAAGCGGTTTACGTCACAGAGCGATCGGCTACTTGATTACGGACTGGGGGGATGATGGTCACTGGCAGACTCTGCCAGTAAGCTATCTGGGTTTTGCTATGGGCGCAGCATATGCTTGGAGTTATGAGACTAACCACGAGCTGCCGGTGATTGAGGCGGTTTCTCGTTATGCGTTCGAGGATTTCTCCGGTAACCTGGGACGGGTAGCCTACGAGATGGGGAACCTCTACCGGCTGCCAGGCATGGCGCAACCGAACGGTTCGGCGTTGTTCTATGTGTTACAGATGCCGCTCGCGGAAATTGCCCGACGTTCCCAGGGCACTGACCCGGCTGCCATCTGGCAACCGGTTCTCCCTGCTATTGAGCAGGCTATCTCTCCCCTTGCACGAACGACGAGCCGGCGGATAGACCTGGACCTGATTCGCCGTGAATATTGCCTGGCGGAACGCATGCTCATCCATGCTTGCCATCGTGCCTTGCTGGCCTGCGGCAAACCCGCGCGCGGGGCAGAGGAATTGGCGCGCGACATGGACGAAATCATCGAGGAGTATTGCTCGATCTGGCTGGCGCGTAATCGGCCGGGCGGCTTGAAGGATAGTGTGGCGCGATTGGAACGGGCTAGAGAGGATTACCGATGAGAGCTTTGTCTACAGGCTGCTGTGGACACGTCTGGCGCATTCCGACGCTGTGCTTTCTCCTGCTGGTGTTCTTGGGTGCGATGGGATGTGCGGGTCTTGCCCCAGACTTTCTTTCTGAGGAAGATAGTCCTGCTCTGCCGGACACGGTTAGCTCTCTTTCGGCTGTCACGCCGACGTGGACCGATACGGCGACACCGACGCGTCCTTCGCCAACTACCTCCCATACCCCAACGGCATCCTTGACGCGAACTGCCACGCTTACCCTGACTCCCTCCTTGACGCCGACTGCCTCGCTGACTTTGACTCCTTCTGCCACGGCGACGCCGGTGATCCTGCGCGGCACAGTCAACGTGGAGAAGTTGAGCTGTCGGTATGGACCTGGCCCCATGTATCTTTACTTGTATGGATTAGTCCAGGGAGCTGTTCAGGAAGTTATTGGGCGGACCGATACCGGCGCCTGGGTGTTAACGCGCGCCAAAGGCAGTCGCACAGTTTGCTGGGTGAATGCCAAGTATTTAACCTTCAATGGCGATGTGATGATGCTGGATGTGGTGTATCCGGACGGCTATACCTTACCGGTTTCGCCCTACTATTCGCCGCCGTATAACGTGCGGGCGACGCGCTCGGGGAGTACGGTGACCATTACCTGGAATGCGGAACCATTGCGGCCCGGTGACGAGGAACACCCAAACAGTCCACTGTTCGTTGTCGAGACTTGGGTTTGCCGGGATGGGCAGGTGGTGTTTACCCCGATTGCGGCTTACCAAACGATCGTGACCGTGACTGATGAGCCAGGGTGTGCTCAACCATCGCATGGCAGAGTCTTTCTGGCCGAAAAGCACGGTTATGCTGGACCAACAGAGATTCCCTGGCCTTAAGGCAAAAACATCCTGTTCTGGAAAGCAAAGCCGCCTGTACACAGGCAGGCGGATTGTTACTTGCTCTCTTCCGCAGCTTTCCGGGTGTTTTTATTCTGTTGGCGTTGTTTCCGCGGTGGGGGCTTCCAGGGTAGGGGTGGGGGTATATTGAGGCGGTGGCGCCGGATGACCATGACAACCGAAGTAGACTTCGGTAGCCGTTGGATAGACCGCCGCATTTTCGTTGCTGGGAATGGCGAAGGCCAGGTTGAATTGTTGTTCGGCGCCACAAAAGTCCCCGGCAGCCAGGAGCTGCTCGGCGTAGCGCAGCGTAGCAAAGCGGAAGCGCTCCTGGGCGGTCATACAGGAAGCGTCCATCAGGTTAGGCATGTAAGGGTAGATTTCCGCGAAATACGCTTGTGCTTGTTTCCAGTCCAGATTCCAGAAACTGGCTCCGGCGATATACAGGCGGGCGAAGTTGCGCCAGCCTTCGGCATCCCGATCAAGCGGACCGAAGCGCTCGGCCAGCGTCAGGTCGTAAATACCCCCTTCGAGATTTACATCCTGACAGGTTTCTCCTGTGTTGAGCATGAGTTTATCCATGCCGCGCATCCGCAGAGCAATGTAGTACATACCATCCACTTCTGCCGTGCGATAGGCAGGCGCTTTCTTGCGCAAGGTATCTAGGGTGTTTAATGCCTCATCCCATTCTTGCGCGGCAAGTAATTCCTCTGCACTCCGAAAGATGTCTTCCGCTGCGCGTAGATCTGGCGTGGGAGAAGCCACAGGGGTGGGGGAGGCGGTCGGCGTGGGGGTAACGGCCATTAAAATGAGCAATTCGGCATATTTTTCCTTGGCGCCGGGGAAATTCGGATCATTTTGCAGGACGTATTGCAAGTGTGTCAAGGCCATCTCATACCGTTTGTCTGCCATGGCCTGGAGGCCGAGTTGAAACTGCTCGCTTAGTTGGCGGGTAACGGCAGTGGCTTTGGCGGCCCGTCGGTCGCTCAAGCCGGCCTGATAGCCGCCAAGGCCTCCGATGAGAAGGAGAAACAGGAATAAGGCAACATAGCCCCAGCGTCGAAGATTAGGAGACATATCCTTTCTCGCAAGTGGTGTGGTAGCACGGTTCTCGGACATAGGGCTTATTATACTGTATTCACAGGTGGAGCAGGAAATGAACTTCCTCGCGAAGGAACAGAAGGGCCAGAATGCCTCCGACAAGCCAGGCCAATAAAACGTAGAGCGGTGAAGTACCCAACCAGAGGAGGATGCTCCCGCTGGCGAGGAAGGCCGCTATCGCGGCCAGGGCCGCGTGTCTCACACTCGTTCCCAGGCGGAGTAGGCCAGGGTAACGCCGCTGAAGCAAGAGAAGCAGGCCAATAGCCTGAAGGGTGAAAGTGAGCGAAGCCGCTAGAGCAATGCCGGCAACTCCCAGCCGAGTGGGGGAAAGGAGGGAAGCCAGAGCAATAAATCCCACTGCCTGTAAGGCCGCGGCAACCAATGGCGTGCGTGTATCCTGATTGGCATAGTAGGAGCGGACGGCTACTTCCAGCCATGTGTCACCAACCAGGCCAAGGAGAAAAGCCCACGCACAGGCGGTTAACATATCCAATTGGGCTTCTGGGTAGCGGAAGAAGGCGGCAGATAGAGGGCGTACGCCAATTGCCAGCAGGGCCGCGACAGGCAAACCGAGGGCCAACAGGACGCGCAAAGCCCGGTTGACGGTCGCGGCGAATTTTTCCTTCTGACCGCGATGGGCAAATTCAGATAGGGATGGCAGGAGGGCGATCGCCATGGCGGTCCCGATCATGGTCTCGGGGACTTGCTGAATCGTCCAGCCCAGGTTAAGTGCACCGACTGCCGCCTCACGGAAATGGGAGGCCAGATTGTCGCGCGCCACGTAATAGGTCTGAATACAGGCCATCGTCAACACGCGCGGCCAAAGCAGGGTCAGCACCCGTTGCACGCCAGGGTGGCGTAGACCAATCGCGGCTGTCCAGCGATAGCCGTAGCGCAGCAGGCCGGGGACCTGGACGAGCAGGTGAAGAGCCGCGCCGCCGATGACTCCGTAAACCATACCATGTAATCCTAATCCGAAGGCTGGTAGTTGTAGTCCGCCAATTTGTAACCCTTGTGCAGGGCAAAGAATCGTAACGCCGACGATTTGCCCCAGGTTGTACAGGACCGGTGCCATGGCCGGCAACAGGAAATGTTTGTTGGCCTGTAAGCCGGCCATGACCAGGCCACTGATAGAAAAGATGAGGATAGCGATCAAATCGAGGCGCATCAATTCAGTCGTCAGAGCCTGCTTTTCGGGTGTAAACCCGGGCGCGATGACGGTTCTCACCAGCGGTTCGGCAGCCAGAATGATAACCAGCGAAATGGCCCCGGTCGCGAGGAACGCCAGGTTGACGATTCTTGAGAACAATTCCCAGGCGGCCGCGCGTCCCTGGCGATCGAGGTATTCGGTCAGAACAGGGATAAAGGCCATGCCCAGTGCGCCGCCGGAGATGAGCGCAGAAAGATAGTCCGGAATGTTATTCGCCGCGCCAAAAATCCCCATGCCCTCCAGGCCAACAATTTTGTTGAACAGGAGAGCGCGGAAGAACGCCAGACCTTTATCCAGTGCAAAGAAGAAGGCAATGAGAAGCGAGGCGCGGGCCAGGGAGGAAAGGCGGTTCATGCTGGCAGGTGGCAGAGTGGTGTAGGCCAATAGAAAACAAGACGCTGAACCCGGGTCCAGCGTCTGCTTGTTCCCCGACGTCAACGTCGCGCGCGCGGAGAATCCGATCGAATCCGGCAGTCCGAGTCCACTGTCAGAACGGCTCGATATCTACGATGGTATCTCCGACCCGTTTCAATTGCACCAGCAGATCGCGCGCCAGATTCTTCTTTTCCGCGATTAATTCCTTGGGGACAAAGACCTCTAACTTCTGCGAACTCTCGCGGGATTCCGCGCGCAAGGTGTTGCCCTCGTTGCCGGTGATGAGCTCCACAAAGGCCCCTTTCTCTTCCGAAAGATAGGTAATGCGTCCGTAATTGATCTCGATCTCCGGGGCTTGCGGACTCGTCGTCGACTCCGCATTTTCCGGCAATGGCTCATGATTCGTAGCAAGTTGCTCCTGTTCCATCGTTCACCTCGTCCTTCCTGGCCGTTGACTCACTTGGAGAATACGGCACATTAAGTGTACTCGTTCTTGACGGGAATAGCAAGAACTTAATCGCCAGTCTGTTTTACCAGCAGATAGCCAGCGTGTGAGATTCCCAGGAGAGCGACCATGCTATCCGAAAATGCCGGCAAGTCCACCACCTCCGCCGATTGCCAGGTTGGTTCGGCGCCAAGCAGACCCCAGATCATGACGCCGTAGGTGAACACCAGGATGATCGTGAGGAAGAACATTTGCACCTTGGCCGGGTCTACCACGCGATAATTGCTGACTAACTCGCCGCGCAACAAGTCACTCCACTCGGCCTGATCCAGCGTATCGTTGACGTGGATATCTCCTTTGCGGTTTTCCAGGCCTTTTTGAAATTCATCCCACTCTTTCTGAACGGCCTCCAAAGCGTCCTCGGCACTTTCGAGTGCTCTCTTGGCTGCTGGTTCTTTTTCGTTCGCCAGCCTTTCGAGTTCCAATTGGGCGGCGGCATAGCGTTCATCGCTTTCCGGTATGGCGATTAACTCGTTCTTGCGGGCTGCCAGCCGTGCCAGTTCGTTGTTGGCCTGGACGAGAGCGGCTTTCGCGCGGTTTAGTTTTTCGCTCATTAATTTCTCCTGATCGCTAACGACGAACATGATCTTGCTGCTTTGCTTCTCAGTCTTCTTGCTTTTGATCCACGAGGCTCCCGCGAGCGATGTGGTGCTGATGCCCATGGCCAGCAAAAGTTCTTCAGGGAAACGGATGTTTAAAGGATTCGCAGGGCTCTTGGCCGAAGCGGCAGGCTGCACGATAGGGATCATCCGGTCCAGGGCGATGACGGTAAAGGAGGAGAGGGCCAGAAGTGTCCAGAGGATAATCTGGAAACGGGAAAGGCTCATCTTGAAGCGATTGTCAATCAAGATGCCTACCCAGCGTCCACCGCTTGCTTTGCCATTGCGGCGCTCTTGAGTAACTGCTTTCCCGATGAAGGCCAGGAATCCGACGAACCAGCCCAGCGTCATCAGCCAGCGCCAGTGGATGGAAATGGCTCCGGTCAATCCAGTTGCCAGAATAAGGATGAGGAACGCAATCGTGGCAATGAACATGTGTACCTCCAGAGGAACCTGTCTTGCCGGCAATGCTCTTTACAGTATACTCGAAACTGTGGAGGGGTACTTGTGCATTCTTGTTGATTTTGTTGGCGACCTATTGTGGACAGTATTGCCTACTTCGCCAACAGAGCCCTTAATGCTATCTATTGTACACAACTCGTTCGGTTGGCGCAGGATTTGAATGGGCAAGAAACTTGTTCTGGAAGAGAAGGGCAGAAAAGAATGATTGGAGAGGCGTGGCCATTTCAGACGTTAGGACGGCAGTTCAACTGCCGTCCTAAGGCGGCCAAGCAGAGATTATCTCAACTTTACCAGGCTATCTGCGTGGGAAGGGTTGTGGCACAAGGCTCTGACGCGCGGGATGAGGCAGAGGATTGGGCAAATTTCTAATTGCCCTACTTGTGGGTAATAGACAGGCCTTAATGTTGGGATAAGATTATAATCGGCAAGGAACTTGTTGTATACTTTGGTTTCAAGATTCCACTTCAGGAAGTGGCATTGGTCTTTTGCGTGTTGAAGGAAGGTGTTCCATGTCGCCTCGGATTGAATCATTTCTCTCTGCTCGCTTGCATCTTGCCCCGCAAATTGTGGGCGAGCGCATTTACTTTATCAGCAACCTGGCAGGCCATCTGAGCCTGTATAGCATGTATTATGGTGGCTCGCTTCCCAATCCTTTGTTGCCGGCAGATGTGGCGTTGCACAATCCGCATCTGATGGGGGGGCGCGCTTTTTGCGTCTTCCCTTTGCTCGATCAGATTCTGGTGATGATAGATCGGAACGGTGATGAAAATTATCAACCGATGCTCATCCCGATAGAGGGCGGTTTCCCAGAGCCGGCTTTCCACAATTTCTTCGCGGAATATCGAGTGCATCTGGCGGAATGTGATATTGAAAAGAACATCGTCTATTTCAATGCTGAACGGCGTGATAGGCCCATGCAGGAGGCCTATCGCGGCAACCTGCGAACCGGCCAACTGGACAAGCTGGCCGAATCGGAGTGGGGAGCCTGGCCATCAGGTCCGAACCTCGAGCATACCCGCCTCTTTTTGAGCGATGGCTACACAGCCGGCGATGCTGTTCTATATCTATGGGAAGACAACCAGAGGAAATTACTGTACGGAAAACCCCTGGATCAACGCGCCGAGGGTGAGAGTGTACCCTTGAATGGTCTGGGAGCCGCTGCCTGGACGCCGAGCGAGACGCAGATTCTGGTCGTCAGCGCTGTTTTTGAGGATTGCTATGGCCTCGGCGTTATTGACCCGGCAAGGCCGGGCGAAATGCATCCTGTAGAGGTGAAGGGTAAGGTTCACACCGGCCAGGGCGAGATGAGTAACTTGATACACTTGAAGGGGGCACGCTATGTGCTCGGCTATAACATAGATGGCTGCGATTGGCTTTACGAAGGTGTATACGATGAAGGCAAGCGCACGATGACCTTGAAACACGTCCTGGTCGGCGATGGCGATCTGTCAAACGGTGTCCTGGAGCATGCTTCCTATGACAAGCAAGGCGATCGCTTTGTGATTTCGTTTTCGACAGCTACCAGTCCAACCCAGATTTATACCATTGAAGGTAAGGAACGCGATACGATTGTGATGCATACAGAGGAGAAGATTCTGGGCATTCGGGAGACCTCCCTTTCGCCGGGTGAAGATGCCTCGTTTACTTCCTTCGATGGCTTACGTATATCGGCGCGGCTGTATTTGCCCTCGCCTTCTTTAGGATACGATGGCCCACGTCCTCTGGTGTATTACATCCATGGCGGCCCACAGAGCCAGGAGCGGCCGGATTTCGCGTGGTTTTCCATGCCGTTGATTCAATTCCTGGCGCTCCACGGTTTTGCTGTGTTCGTGCCCAACGTGCGCGGCTCTTCGGGCTATGGCCTATCCTATATGAAGCACGTGGACCGCGATTGGGGTGGCCAGGATCGCCTGGATCACGTTCACGCTATGACCCAGGTTCTGCTGCGCGACAAACGCCTGGATGTCAAACGGGCCGCCGTTGTGGGCCGCTCCTATGGCGGTTACATGACCCTGATGCTGGTCGGACGTCATCCGGAACTCTGGTCGGCGGCCTGTGACATGTTCGGGCCTTATGACCTGCTGACCTTTTGCGAACGCATTCCGGAGACCTGGAAGCCGTACTTCAAACTTGCCCTGGGCGATCCCGCTACTCCTGAAGGGCGCGAGTTTCTACGCGAGCGTTCCCCAAAAACGTATTTGGATAACCTGGCCTGCCCGTTGTTGATTATCCAGGGACGCAACGATCCGCGCGTGGTGGCGAAAGAATCAGAAGAGTTGTATGCCGATTTGAAACGAAAAGGGAAGGATGTAGAGTTGCTTATTTTCGAGGATGAAGGTCATGATGTGTTGAAATATCCAAATCGGGTGAAGTGCTACAATGCCATTACCGACTTCTTTGTGAAACATCTACGCCCTTGAGGTTCTTTGGGAAATTGCGATGCCGTGGAACCTTTCTTCGCCCTGTGCGCAACCTGGCGACCTGGCTCTGCTGGTCGGCTTGCGTCACAAGCATTTCTTGGTCACTTTGCAACCTGGCGGCGAGTTACATACCCACCGGGGCTTTCTCCGCCATGACGATTTGATCGGCAAGCCATGGGGAAGTCAGGTCTTCAGCCATCAAGGCAGTCCTTTCTTTTTGCTACAGCCTTCCCTGGCCGATATCCTGACCGATCTGCCGCGCAACACGCAGATTATGTACCCGAAGGATATCGGCTTTATTTTGACCAGCATGAGTATTGGCCCCGGTCAGACGGTAGTGGAAGCCGGGACCGGCTCCGGCTCCATGACGATTGCTCTTGCCTATGCTGTCGGCCCCCAGGGACGGGTGATCACGTACGAGAAGCGGCCGGAATTCAGCGCCCTGGCGCGCAAGAATCTCGAGCGTCTGGGCCTGCAAGAACGCGTGCAGTTCAAAGTGCGCGATTTGCGTGAAGGCTGTGACGAGACGAATGTAGACGCTTTCTTTCTCGATCTCCCCAATCCCTGGGAGTATATGGCGCAGGTACGGGCGGCGCTCAAACCAGGCGGATTCTTTTGTAACCTTGTCCCAACCTTCAACCAGGTCGAAAATCTCTTGCGTGTCCTGCGCCAAACCCATTTTGCCTTTATTGAAGTTTGCGAGATTCTCCTTCGCTACTACAAGCCTGAACCGAGTCGCCTGCGACCGACCGATCGCATGGTGGCCCATACTGGCTACCTGATCTTTGCACGCCGAATAGAACCCTGTGAGGAGGAAGACTCCTCGGAGATTCTGGATGAGATTTTGGGCCGCTCGACACAAGAGGTAGACGCCGCGTAAAAGCACGTTATAATTAACCCACCGCGGGGCGATGGCGGAATCGGCAGACGCAGGGGACTTAAAATCCTCCGGAGGTGACACTCCATGTGGGTTCGACCCCCACTCGCCCCACTGTTGACCACACCGGCCGGGCCGGCGTGGCCTTTTTATGGCTGAGGGGAATTCTGTCACCTGGCACCTCAAAAAGGGATAGAAGTCTCTTGGCAAAAACGCCAAATTGTTGGACAATTAGGAGAGCCTTTTCCGATTGCTCTAACTCCTGGAGGATATATGGCCTGGAAAGTGACCCCCATCGCTCTTAACTTGAGGCAACCGGTTCCCCCGGATATCGAAATTGCTCAGGCCGCTGCCTTGAAGCCCATTGCCCAATTGGCCGAGGAGATTGGCTTGCTGCCAGAGGAAATTGAACCTTATGGTGCCTACAAGGCCAAAGTGAAGCTGAGCGTCCTGGAGCGATTGCGGGATGTCCCCAATGGACGGTACATTGATGTGACGGCAATTACGCCGACGCCCCTGGGTGAGGGGAAGACGACGACCACAGTGGGGTTGAGTCAGGCACTGGGCGCGCATTTAGGCAAACCCGTGTTTACTTGCTTACGTCAGCCCTCGCAAGGCCCGACGTTCAGCATCAAGGGTGGGGCGGCAGGGGGGGGTTATAGCCAGGTCGTGCCGATGGACGACTTCAACCTGCACTTGACCGGGGATATTCACGCTGTCACCGCGGCCAACAATTTGCTGGCCGCAGCCATCGACGCGCGCGTATTCCACGAGATGCAACAGGATGACGAAAAATTGTTCAATGCCCTGTGCCCGCCGGATAAGGAGGGAGGCCGACGGTTTACGCCCTCCATGCGGCGTCGGCTGGCGAAATTAGGAATCGAAAAAACAGACCCCAACGAACTGACGCCTGAGGAGCGTGCTCGTTTCGTGCGCCTGGACATTGATCCGGCTACGATTGGCTGGCGCCGGGTGGTGGATGTCAACGATCGTTTCCTGCGCGAAATTGAGATCGGCCTTGGCCCGGAAGAGAAAGGCTATACGCGTCGCACCGGTTTCGATATTACCGTTGCCAGCGAGATTATGGCGATCCTGGCGCTGACCACGAGTCTGCGCGATATGCGCGAGCGTCTGGGGCGAATCGTCGTGGCTTTCGATCGGCGTGGCGAGCCGGTCACGGCGGAAGACCTGGGCGTGGCCGGCGCGCTGACGGTACTCCTCCTGGATGCCATCAAACCTACTCTGATGCAGACGTTGGAAGGGACGCCGGTTTTTGTCCACGCCGGGCCGTTTGCCAATATCGCCCATGGCCAGTCGTCCATTCTGGCCGATCAGATTGCGCTCAAACTGGTAGGACCGGAAGGGTACGTGGTAACCGAATCGGGGTTCGGCGCGGATATGGGGATGGAGAAGTTTTTCAACATTAAGTGCCGTTATAGCGGTCTTGTGCCGCAAGCGGTTGTCCTGGTGGCGTCTGTGCGGGCATTGAAGATGCACGGCGGTGGCCCGAAAGTGGTAGCCGGTCGTCCGCTTGACCCACTGTACACCCAGGAGAATCTCGATTTACTACGCAACGGCTTGCCCAACCTGGAGCGTCATATCCAGAACGCCCTCAAATTTGGCGTCAATGTGGTTGTGGCCATTAACGCTTTCCCGACGGATACGCTGGCCGAGCACGATTTGATTCGACAAGCCGCATTAACCGCCGGTGCGCTGGATGCCGTGGTCTCGACGCATTGGCGCGACGGAGGCCGTGGAGCATTGGCGTTGGCCGAGGCAGTGGTACGGGCGGCCGAGAAGCCCTCTCGTTTTCGCTATCTCTATCCCCTGGATGCTCCTATCAAGGAAAAGATTGAGATCATCTGCCGGGAAATGTACGGTGCCGATGGCGTGGATTACTCCGAGGAGGCCGAGCAAAAAATTGCGCTTTACACGCGTCTGGGGTATGACCGTTTCCCGATTTGCATGGCGAAGACGCATCTTTCGTTTAGCCATGATCCGACCTTGAAAGGTGCTCCCAGCGGCTTCCGCATCCCAGTGCGAGATCTTCGGGCCTCGGTGGGGGCAGGCTTCCTGTATCCACTGGTGGGCGAGATGCGGACAATGCCCGGTCTGCCGACCCGCCCGGCCTTTTACGATGTGGACGTGGACCTGGAGAGTGGGAAGATAGTGGGTCTTTCTTGATTTTTCCATTTCGCGCTTTGTGGAAAGCGCGGAATGTTTTTGGCGCGATATTTCGTGTAGCCAATACAACACAAAGAAATCCTACAAAACCCAAAACAACCCCAAAAGCACCACCCCCAGACCGGCACAATAACCGGCGAACCCATACAGAGAATGTCTCTCCAAAAAGCGAAGCAGCCAGCGAATCGCCAACCAACCTGTTGCCGCGGCAGTGACAAAGCCTACCAGCAGGGCAGGAAAGGCATCCTGCAGGTGGGCCGTTCGAATGAGACTCAGCAGTTCATAGCCGCCTGCAGCCAGCATCACTGGGACGGAGAGTAGAAAAGCAAAGCGCGCCGCGGCTGGCCGATTTAAACCGCGTAACATCCCGCCGCTGATCGTTGCTCCACTACGAGAAGCGCCGGGGAAGACCGCGATGACCTGAAACAACCCTACGATCAACGCATCCAACCAGGTCAGCATCTCCAGGGAGCGCGACTTCGTCGAAAACCGCTCGGCCAGACTCAACAAAATAGCGGCTGCAAACAGCCGAATAGATGCTTCGAGCAAGGGTACGCGAAAGAGCCTCTCGACCGCATCGCGCAGGAAATAACCACCGATCAGAGCGGGCAGCGTGGCAATCACAATATACCAGCCCAGGCGGGCATCCCTGGCGCTTGTGTCCGTCTTCCGGCGAAACATTGCTGTCAGGAGTCTGACAAAATCGCGCCAGTAGTGGATGCCCAGCGATACTACTGTTCCCAGTTGCACAATTACCAGGAAAGCAAAGGTCATTTCCCCGGCAGGAATGCGAAGCGCACGTTGCGCAATCAGCAGGTGAGCGGTTGAGGACACCGGGATGAATTCGGTCAGACCCTGCACGATGCCAAGCAAGAAAGCATGGAAAAGGCTCATTCAGGGTGCTCCCTGGCTGGATTTCGACTTGCGTTGCCACGCCAGCGCCTCATCCATTCTGAATAACGGCCCTCGAATGTCCCATCCAGGATAGCAAGGCGTATCTCTTCCAGCAGGCGGATGAGAGCGTGCAGGTTGTGAATGGAGAGCAAGGTGCCGGCCAGGGTTTCGCGAGCGACGATCAGGTGACGAAGATAGGCGCGGCTGAAGGTACGGCAGGTGTAGCAGTCACAGGAGGCATCAATCGGACGTTCGTCACGCGCGAAGGAGGCATTCATCAAATTCAAACGGCCGTCCGAACTGAAGGCGGCATGGTGGCGTGCCAGGCGCGTCGGCAGGACGCAATCGAAAATATCTACGCCGCGTCGGATGCCCTCGATCAGGTCTTCCGGTGTGCCAACGCCCATCAAGTAGCGCGGCCGGTCAGGGGGCAAAATGCTGGTCACCAGGTCAAGCGTGGCGTACATTTCGGCCTTGGTTTCCCCTACGGAAAGGCCGCCGACGGCATAGCCCTCGAAAGGTAAAGAAGAAAGGAACTGAGCCGAGTGCGCACGCAGGTCTGGGAAAATGCCCCCTTGCACGATGCCGAAAAGGGCCTGATCCGCACGTGTTTTCGCCTGCAGGCAACGTTCTGCCCAGCGATGCGTCCGGGCGACGGCCTGTTGCAAGTAGGCATGGTCATAAGGGGCAGCACACTCATCGAAAGCCATGATGATATCAGCCCCCAGATTCTCTTGGATAGCAATAGCCTTTTCCGGGGTAAAACGGTGGAGGGAGCCGTCAATGTGACTCTTGAACGTGACGCCATCTTCGTCAATTTTGCGACTGGCGGCCAGGGAAAAAACCTGAAAGCCACCCGAATCGGTCAAAATTGGATGAGGCCAGTGCATGAAGGCATGCAGACCGCCCAGCTCCCGGATGATTTCATCGCCTGGACGCAGATATAGGTGATACGTATTGGCCAGGACGAGCGTCGCGCCGAGTTCCTCCACCTGGGCCGGTGTAAGGGTCTTGACAGCCGCTTGCGTGCCAACCGGCGCAAAAACGGGGGTCAGGAGTTCGCCGTGCGGAGTGTGGAAACGCCCGGCGCGAGTGCGCCCGTTGACTGCCTCAAGAGAGAAGGTAAACATAACAGGCGAATTATACAGCAAGATGCGGGACCGTTGCCCTCCATCGTCTATTGTCCATCGTCTATTGTCCATCGTCTATTGTCCATCGTCTATTGTCCACCGTCCATCGTCCAGTATAATCAGAGTATGCCGATTCACATTCTTCCCCCTGAAGTTGCCTCGCAAATCGCCGCTGGCGAGGTGGTGGAACGCCCCGCCTCGGTAGTCAAGGAATTGGTGGAGAATGCCCTGGATGCCGGGGCGCGTTCAATTGTCGTACAGGTGCGCGGTGCCGGAAAGAGGCTAATTCGCGTGGCCGATGATGGTTGTGGTATCCCGTCGGAAGAGCTGGTGTTGGCCGTCAGCCGGCACGCCACATCGAAATTATCCTCGGCAGAAGACCTGTTTCACATCACTACCCTGGGTTTCCGCGGTGAGGCCCTGGCCTCGATCGTTTCTGTAGCACGCCTGATCATTACCTCGCGCGTGGCTGAGGAAGCGGCTGGGGCGCGGCTACGCGTGGAGGGAGGAGTGATTCAGGGGGCACTGGAGCGAGTCGGCGCGCCGGTAGGGACGGTGGTCGAGGTGGCCGACCTGTTCTACAACGTCCCGGCGCGCCTGAAATTTCTCAAACAGGACTTGACCGAGCGACGGGCCATAGACGCTCTCCTCACCCGTTATGCTCTGGCCTATCCGCAGGTACGGTTTCGCCTGGAAATCGAGGGCGAGATTTCCTTGCAAACCGTAGGCGATGGCGATCGGCGTGCCATTCTGGCGGCACTCTACGGCGTGGAGGCCGCCAGGCAAATGTTGGAGGTGCTGGCGGAGGAGGATGGCCTGCAACTGGCAGGCTTCGTCAGCCCGCCTGCCCTCACACGCTCGAATCGACGCGAGATTACGTTCTTCGTCAACGGTCGCTGGGTACAGGACGTTCCCCTGATGACGGCCCTCCTGCAGGCTTATCATACCTTATTGATGGTGGGGCGCTATCCGTTGAGCGTTCTGTTCCTCTCCCTTCCGCCCGAGTTGGTAGATGTCAATGTCCATCCGGCCAAGGCCGAGGTGCGTTTTCGTGAACCCGATCGGGTGTTCCATTTTGTACAACGGATGGTGCGGCGGGCGCTCCTGGCGGCCTCGCCCGTGCCCACACTCCCTTCCCAGGTCTTATGGAAAGACACAGGCGCATCGCCGACTCCCGATGCAGCCTGGCAACTGGCCCATCCGGCAATCTCCCCTTCGCATCCGTCCGCCATTCGCACCGACCAGGGAAGCGAGACACAGGAAGCGGACGTGGTGCCCGAAGGTCCGCGCACGGGCGCGGAACACCTGCCTCTCTTGCGGCTATTGGGGCAGGTGAGCGCCACGTACCTCATCGCCGAAGGGCCGGATGGTCTGTATCTCATTGACCAGCATGCAGCGCACGAGCGAGTCCTGTTTGAGAAGTTGATGAAACAGTATCGCGGTGGACAGATCGCCGTACAGTCTTTATTACATCCCGTTACCGTCTCTTTACCGCTGGCCAGTGCCAGGATCGTCGAGAGTACGTTGGAGCAATTGCGCTCTTTAGGATTCGAGATTGAAGCATTCGGCCCAGCCACCTATCGAATTCGCGTCGTGCCGGCGCTTTTCGCCGATGGCGATCCGGCAGCGGTCTTTCATGCCATTGTGGAGGATATCGAAGAGGACGAGACGCCTTTACAGCAAGAGATGGAAGCGCGTCTGGTAGCGCGTATTTGCAAACGGTTGGCCGTGCGCGCTGGGCAGGTGCTTTCTCCCGAAGAGCAACGCGCCCTGCTCGCCGACCTGGAAGCCTGCGATTCGCCACGCACCTGCCCTCACGGCCGGCCGACGATGATTCACCTTTCTGTAGAGTTGCTGGAACGACAATTTGGGAGAAGGGGTGCTCGCTAGGCTACGGCGCTGTGATGCCGAGATATTTCCAGAATAAAACGGCAAAGTCGGCAAAGGCTGCTTCCAAGCGATCATATGTGGTTGGGGCAGAGGGGCTATCGTAAGCGATCACAACCAGCACATAGGCTTGTTTCTTTCCATCGCGCTCCCACGTGACTAGGGCCGAGTCACCTATGATCAAAGCGTCGCGCAGGATCGCCCCGCGCTTGTAGAATAGTTGTGCCCCATCTGGTAACAGAGTGCGCAAGGCCCTCAGTCGGGTTAAGTCATCGGATGGATCTACCGCCAGGTATTCCAGGATAATCTGATTGGCTTCAGGCGGCAGGACCGCATCCGTATAGAGCATTTCGTACCAACGGGCAACCTCGCGAGCGGTAGCGCGTTGGGACGACAGGATAGTGTTTTCCAATCCCCACTCCGTCAGAACCTTACCAGCCCGAACGCCATTATATTCGGCGACTTGTAAAAGAGATGGGGACGCCGCTTGTTCAGAGTATCTCAAGATGGCGCGCAATAACTGGTCGTAGGTGCGGCCATGGCTGCCGTAATTGGTAATGTATTCCCGGTACTTGTCCGGAGGAATACCTGCCTTTTCCAGAGACTTAAAGAACAACATCGCGATTGGCACACGGGTGATAGAGACAAACTGCGCGGGCCTATCGGCGTGGCGACTATAGACGTCTTTCCCGCCGACTTCACGCACAATCACCCTCCAATCACCGCCACTGCGCTCAATCAAGGCATTCACTTGCTCGACGAAAGCTCGTTCTGCGTCTGTAGGTAGGACCGGGGGAACTTTCCGACGGATTACGTCAAAGCCGCCGTATCCCGTAAGACCATAGTAGCGGTTCTTTTCGCGGTCAGTATAGTCGTAGAACAAGCCGACGCCTGGCTGGGAGGGATCATAAAGCATTGCCTCCTGGATCGTATAGCCAGCCGGGCCGTTGAGATTCGTGACCGTATACGCACGGCCGGCCGCGTCGACGCGCGTGACGGTCAACATGTGGTTGAACGTGCCTCGGGAACCCGCGTAGAGGTACAGAAAGTCGCCGGCGAACAAGGGGAAAGCCTGAAAATCGAACTCGTTGATCGGTGTATCGAAGTGATAGTAATCGAACTTGGTCGGTGGAAAGACCTCGCGCACGACACCAGGGTTTTTGTCCATTTGCAGGAGCCAGAAATCGTGGAGGTCCACATACACCTCCACCTCGATCAAACCGGCATCCCGTAGTAATGCCACCGCCAGCGGACCACACATATTCGATGCGTGAGAACCTGTCCCCGCGAAGCCCAGGTTGCGGGCAATGGCATTTGCTTCGCCTTCCGTAGAGGCCAGGTACGTCAGGGAAACTTCGTAGAGGCGCTGGGCGAGCTCTTGATTCAGGACACCCTGGCTGGTGAAAGCAGTAGCCTCAGGAGGCACAAGATCGGGGAGAGAGAAGGCAAGAGGGGTAGGAAGGGAGGTCGCGGTGGGAGTGGAAGCAACGCTGGTCTGAACGCGAGTGACAGTCCCCACAGGAGTCCCGGCTGGGGGTGCCGAAGGCATAGGCGCTGCTAGAGTGTGCGACGGCAGACTATTTAAACCAATGAGGATGGCCAGCAGACAGAGCGCTAGGAGAACCCAAAACCCCAATAGGGCCCAAAGAGCATCCAGAACCTGGCCTGGCTTCGGCATGAAATTCGCTCCTCCTTGCGGCAGAATCTCCCTGGCATGGAAACTATCCATACCAGGATAAAGTTTTTTTGGGAGGAAGTCAAGCCGTAGCTCTCTCTGGTGGGTGATTACCCACAAGTTCGGAAATCAGCAACTGTCTACCCCCGTTCGGACGGCAGTTGAACTGCCGTCCGAACGCCTGAGGCATGAGTGGCAAAGACGCCTGGCAAGAGACGTGGGCCGCATTCCGCTCTACCGCCTGACTCATCCCCAAAATCCTGACAGAATGGGGACACACCCCTGGTGATTACCCACAAGTTCGGAAATCAGCAACTGCCTACTAGTGGCGCAAGTTTCCGACCTATCTAGTATACATCTCGCTTTGTTGCAAACTTAGTTAGGACGGCAGTTGAACTGCCGTCCTAACTAACAGGCAAAGCAGAGATTGTCTCAACTTTGCCCTACTCGTGAGGAATAGACAGGTATCTGACTGGTGAAATGTGGCAAACCGGAGAGTTGCTCTACGGCCAGGCAGGCCTGGTGATGCCTATCGTTGACCTGCCTTAGGGTGCGCGGGGCTTCCCTCTTGGAGGCTCGGTGAACTTGGCAGTTAACATCTTGCCATCTTGCCAGTTTCTTTAACAAATCGTCCATTGCCATCGTTGAGGTTTAACCAGTTGTTAACATCCCATTCCTGGATTGTTAAAGGGTCGCGAGTATGCTAGGAGCGTAATCAAACCACTGATGAAAGGAGAGTTGCAAATGTTAAAAACCGTTCGTTCCCTCACTCTGGCCGGGGTCGTGACAGGCCTGATTCTGGCGGCCTGTAGCCCGGCAACTTCCACCACAACACCCACGCCGCAAGTGGTTATTCAGACCCAGGTGGTGGAGAAGATTGTCACTGCGACGCCCGGCCCTCTCGAAGGCACCATCCTGGTAGATGGTTCCAGCACCGTCGCGCCGATTACCATGGCTATTGCCGAAGAGTTTCAAAAGCAATATCCGGAAGTGCGCGTGCCGGTTGGGATTTCCGGAACGGGTGGTGGCTTCAAGAAGTTCTGCGCTGGTGAAACAGACATTTCTGATGCCTCTCGCCCTATCAAGGGATCGGAAATTGAGCTTTGCCGGCAGAATGGTATTGAGTTTATCGAACTCCCCGTTGCATTCGACGGACTGGCTGTGGTGGTGAATCCCTCCAATGATTTTGCCTCCTGTCTGACTGTCGAAGAACTCAAGAAGATATGGGCACCGGAGGCCGAAGGCACGGTCACAAACTGGAGCCAAGTGCGTGAAGGATTCCCGCAGCGCGAATTGACGCTGTACGGCCCTGGTGTGGATTCGGGAACGTATGACTATTTCACCGAAGCCATTGTTGGTAAGGAAGGTTCCAGTCGTGGGGATTTCCTGGCCAGCGAAGACGATAACGTTCTGGTTCAAGGCATTGCCGGCGACCCGAATGCGTTGGGCTTCTTCGGCCTGGCGTACTACGAGGAGAATCAGGACAAACTCAAGCTGGTGGCTGTGGATAGTGGCAACGGTTGTGTCCTGCCATCGCTCGAGACTGTTTCGGGTGGCACGTACCAGCCGCTCTCGCGCCCGCTGTTCATCTATGTCAACCGCGAGCGCATTGACACTAAGGATGAAATCAGTGCCTTCGTGGCTTTCTACTTGGCCCAGGCCGGCCAACTGGTGAAGGAAGTTGGATACATTCCTCTGACCGAGGAACTCTATCAACTGGCCCAGGCGCGCTACGATAAGCGCATTACCGGCTCGATCTTCGAGGGGCTGGGGTCGGTCGTCGGCGTTTCGCTGAGTGACTTGTTAGCGAAAGAGAAATAGCCAGCCAAAGAGAATCCTATGAGAAATCGGGTAGTGGTGGTCCTCTGCCACTACCCGAAAGGAGTTTTCCTATGCAATCTGTGACATCGGCAACACCCTGGCGCAGACGAGGGCGACGCCGTGAGCGCCTGATTCGGGCCGCCTTGTTTCTCCTGGCGCTAATTTCGATCCTCACCACGTTGGGCATTCTCCTGATTTTGTTGCAGGAGACGATTCTGTTCTTCCGAGAGGTGTCCTTCGCACAGTTCTTTCTTGATACGCGCTGGACACCTCTGTTTGCCTCGCGCCGCTTTGGAGTCTGGCCACTGGTGAATGGTACATTGTTGGTCACGATAGTGGCGATTGCTGTGGCCTTGCCTTTAGGGTTGCTTTCTGCCATCTTTATGAGCGAATATGCCGGGGAAAAGACGCGGCGTTTACTCAAGCCGATTCTTGAGATTCTCGCCGGAGTGCCTACGGTAGTGTACGGCTACTTTGCACTCACCTTCATCACGCCTCTCCTACAGCGCTTTTTACCTCAAACCCAGGTCTTCAATGCCTTGAGCGCTGGCCTGGCGATGGGCTTCATGATCTTGCCCCTTGTCGCCTCTATCTCGGAAGATGCTCTTTCGGCAGTGCCGGTCTCGATACGCGAGGCAGCCTACAGCCTGGGAGCTACGCGTCTGGAAGTCGCCTGGCAGATTGTGCTTCCAGCGGCTTTTTCCGGCGTTACAGCCGCGTTTATCTTGGCACTCTCACGCGCCATTGGGGAGACGATGATTGTAGCCATCGCGGCTGGTCAACAACCCAAGTTGACCCTCAATCTCCTAGAGTCCGTGGAAACCATGACAGCATATATTGTGCAAGTTAGTCTAGGGGATACCCCTCACCAGAGCATTGCCTATAAAACCATCTTCGCGATCGGAATGATGTTGTTTCTCATGACCTTTGCGATGAACGTAGCCAGTCATCGAATCGCTCGGAAGGTCCGGGAGGTGTACCAATGAGACACCTTATCCTTGAGAATAGCGATTTCTCAGTCCTACTGCAAAAGCGACAGAGACGGAATCAAATGTTTGCAGCGGTGGCCTTATGCGCCATTCTCTTGGCTCTACTCCTTCTTATGACCCTGCTAATAGATGTGTTTCTCGATGGACTACCCTGGTTTAGCCTGCGACTCTTTACAGAATTCCCTTCGCGCTTCCCGGAAAAGGCAGGGCTGCGTTCGGCTCTCCAGGGTTCCCTGTGGTTGATGGTATTAACGGCTCTCGTTGCTATCCCGATTGGTGTAGGAGCGGCTATCTATTTGGAGGAGTATGCGCCGAGCAGTCGCTTGACCCGTTTTATCGAAATAAATATCGCCAATCTGGCGGGTGTTCCATCTATCATCTATGGCCTATTGGGCTTAGGCTTGTTCGTTCGGGGTCTTGGACTTGGGCGCAGTTTGTTGGCGGGCGTGTTGACTATGGCCTTAGTGATCTTGCCCGTGATTATTGTCTCGGCGCGGGAGGCTTTGCGCGCTGTACCGTATTCTCTGCGTGAGGCGGCCATTGCCTTAGGTGCCTCTCCCTGGCAGGTGATACGCGATCATACTTTGGTCTATGCTATGCCAGGCATTTTGACAGGGGTGATTCTGGCACTTTCGCGCGCCATTGGAGAAACAGCCCCCTTGATCACAATCGGCGCACTCACTTACATTGCCTTTGACTTACGCGGCCCCTTCGACCTTTTCACGGTTCTGCCTATTCAGATTTTCAACTGGGTCTCGCTGCCAAAGGCTGAGTTCCATCGCTTGGCAGCAGCAGGCATGATTATCCTGTTGATCGTCCTGTTAAGCATGAATAGCCTGGCGATCTGGCTACGCAATAAACTTCAGAAAAGGTGGTAAACAAAACGATGGACAACTCTACTCTGCATACAGAACGTTTGCAAAACAACCTGGCGATGGATGTTCGCCATCTCCACGTCTGGTACGGCGACTTCCGTGCGATTGAAGATGTTTCCCTGCCCATCTATCGGCATAGCATCACCGCGATCATTGGTCCCTCAGGCTGTGGGAAGAGCACTTTCCTGCGCGCCTTGAATCGCATGAACGAGCTAATTCCAGGCGTCCGGACAGAGGGGGAGGTGCTCTTTGAGGGACACAACATCTATGCTCCCACTGTGGACCCCGTCTCTGTCCGCCGGCGAATCGGGATGGTTTTCCAGAAACCGAATCCCTTTCCCAAAAGTATTTATGAAAACATTGCCTGGGGTGTGCGTATCAACGGCTTTCACGGCTCGCGCGCCGATATGGATGATCTGGTGGAGAATGCCCTGCGCCGGGCCGCCTTATGGGACGAGGTCAAGGACAAACTCCACCAGAGCGGTTTTTCCCTTTCTGGTGGACAGCAGCAACGCTTGTGCATCGCGCGCGCCATCGCATTGCAACCAGAGATCATTCTGATGGACGAGCCGGCCTCGGCACTCGATCCTGTTGCTACCCTGAAGATCGAAGAGTTAATGCACGAGTTAAAACAGGAGTACACCATCGTGATTGTGACTCACAATATGCAACAAGCGGCGCGCGTCTCCGATTATACCGCTATGATGATGTTGACTGATGTGGAAAAGCGCTCGGGAACGATCATCGAGTTCGATTGCACCCAGAAAATCTTTACGAATCCGAGCGATAAACGCACCGAGGACTATGTGACCGGCCGCTTTGGGTAATGCGTGGTTATAATCTTAAGGAGAGAATCATGTTACGTAAAACATTTCAGAACGAAATCGCGCAGATCAAGGACGAAATCCTGATCCTGGGCTCGATGGTAGAACAGGCTTTATTGCAGGCTGTGGAAGCTCTCAAGAAACGAGATGTGGATGCCTCGCGGCATGTTCTTAACATGGATTTGCAGATCAACGCCCGGCGCTTTGCGATCGAGAACCAGGTGGTCGTCCTGATCGCTACGCAGCAGCCGATGGCGCGCGATTTACGCCTTCTAGCATCCATTCTTGAAATTACCAGCGAATTGGAGCGAATGGGCGACTATGCCAAAGGAATCGCGAAAATAAACCTGCGTATGGGGAATGAGCCTCTGCTCAAACCGCTGATTGATATTCCTCTCATGGCACAAAAGGGAGTGGACATGCTCCATCGTGCCTTGACGGCCTTCATCAACGAAGACGCCGCGGCCGCGCGGCAAATTCCCCAGGAGGACGACGAAGTAGATGATCTCTATCATCAGGTTTACCGCGAGCTGATGACTTTCGTGCTCCAGGATCCCCAGAATATCGAGCGCGCCAACTGGTTGCTGTGGGCCGCTCACAATTTGGAACGGTTTGCCGATCGCGTTAGCAATATCTGCGAACGGACGCTTTTCTATCTGACCGGCGAAATTGTCGAATTGAACGGAGCACCCGAAGAGAGAAAAGCATAAATGGCAAGCATTTTGGTTGTAGAAGACGACGAGGCCCTGCAAGAGACATTGGCCTACGCGCTGCGCAAAGAAGGTTACCTGGTGGAAACGGCCAGCGATGGCCTGCACGCGCTGCAGATCGCCCTTCAACATAAACCCGACCTGATTATTCTGGACATCATGCTCCCTGGCCTGGATGGCTTTGAATTCACACGCCGGCTAAGGCAACAATCCGATGTCCCGATTTTGATGCTGACCGCGCGCGTCGATGAAGTTGATCGCGTTGTCGGGCTGGAGGTCGGGGGTGATGATTACCTGACCAAGCCCTTCTCGATGCGCGAGCTGCTGGCGCGAGTCAAGGCCCACCTGCGACGGGCCGTCTCAGCGTCTCCCGCCTCCCCGGCTAGCGAACTCGTCCCCCTTGTATTCGGCGACCTGATCATCGCACGCGAACGCCGGGAAGTCTCTCTGGCTGGCCGCGTGCTTTCGCTCAAGCCCAAAGAATACGATCTCTTGCTCTACTTTGCCGAACATCCTCGCCGTGTACTCTCACGTGAGCGCATCCTGCAAGATGTTTGGGGATGGGAGTATATTGGTGACAGTCGCACAGTGGACGTCCACGTGCGCTGGCTACGGCAGAAGATCGAGGCCGACCCATCGCGACCGACTCGTCTCGTAACCGTGCGTGGCGGGGGCTATCGTTTCGAAGGTTGAGGCATGACTCTGGCCTGGATGCTCCTCGGTGCGCTGCTGCTTCTGGCAGGGGGAATGTTTGCCTATCTGCGGCGTCAGCGCCGGCGAATCGAACACTATGCCGGTCAACTGCGGGCTTTAAGCCAGGGTCTCCTCTCGCCCACGGATTTACCCACAGATGTTGTGGGCCTGGAAAGCCTTTCCGGGGCGGTTTACGCCGTGCTGGTGGCGCTCCAGCGAAAAATAACTATTCTAGAAGCCGAACGTGGACGCCTGGCCAACATCATTGAGCAGCTGGCGGACGGCGTCTTGATTGCCGATGCGGAGGGCATTGCGCAATTTGCCAATCCTGCCGCTGGACGTATCTTTGGCCTGGAACGGGATTTGGTAGGGCGCTCGATCCCACAAATCTTGCGCCACCATCGCCTGATCGAAACCTGGAGGAATGCTTGCGCCAGGGGAGAAATGCAAATCGAGGCTGTAGAATGGCCCCAACGCCGCCTGTTCCTGCAGCTCATCGTGGTCCCTGACCGGTATAGCGCCGGGGGCAGCGTATTGCTAGTACAAGACCTGACCCACGTGCGCCATCTGGAAACCATGCGACGGGACTTCATCAGCAACTTTTCCCATGAACTGCGGACCCCGCTGGCGGCATTGAATGCGTTAGCGGAAACCCTTCAGGATGGTGCTCTAGAGGACCACGAAACGGCTCGTCGTTTCTTGTTACGTATTCAGCAGGAAGTGGAAGTGTTGAATCGTATGGCCTTGGAATTGCTGGAGCTGGCACGCCTGGAGGCAGGGCAAGAACCTCTGGAGATACGCATGTTTGCGCCCCAAGATTTGCTGGGCCAGGTGGGAGAGCGAATGCGCCTCCACGCGCAAAGAGCGGGATTACGCTTACAGGTAAAATATCCAGACCAATTGCCTGCTATCCAGGGTGATTATGCCAAACTGGAACGGGCCTTGATCAATCTGACCCATAACGCCATCAAATTTACCCCTGCCGGTGGGGAGGTAACGCTTCTGGCAGAGAGGATAGAAACGGGGGTGCGGTTCGCCGTGCGCGATACGGGCATTGGCATTCCGGCAGAGGATCTGTCGCGCATCTTTGAGCGCTTCTACCGCGTGGATCGCGCCCGTCATGGGGGAGGGGCGGGTCTAGGGCTTTCGATCGCGCGCCATCTGGTAGAAGCGCACGGGAGCAAACTAGAAGTGGAAAGTGTAGAAGGACGGGGTAGCACGTTTTCCTTTGTGATTCCCATCCCATCATAACACAGTGGATTCTGTTGGCAGTATTCCCTACCGCACCAATAACACGGTTCCTGCTTGTCCCATCACCATCGGGTAGTGGTATAGAGTCAAGTGAAAAATCGCCTAATATCCTGCCTCTTTCACTTCGACTTGCCCACTACCCGCCATCGTCCTTGTGTATAATACCATCGAGCCAGCAGCTGACCGAACTCTTGCATCCCAGGCTACCAGTCCGACTCGTGGAGAGCGTCTCTAGAAGCGCAATCCTTTCCTTGCCATTGCCAGAGGTAACCTCATGTCAAATAAAGAAGAAAGGTCAGAAAAAACTACTTTTGCCTGGACGTGACTATCCGATTCCTCATTCCCGCATCCGGCCGGTAAGAGATACTCGTTACTACCTGCAGCATGCTCGCGAATACCCGCTTGTTGAGTGCTGGCTCCATGCCAGCTGGGAGCAAATACGGCTTACTCCTGTGGTGGTTGTTCGCCAGCAAGCGCTGGATAGAGTAATCTTTGCTTACTGCCTGGTGGATCTCGATTGTCTGGGGGTGAAAGATGCCTTTGCGAACGCAGACGTCCCCTTGAGTACGTTCCGGCGCAACCTTCCCAAGATGTGCAGTGATGAGCCTCAGCCGTGTTCTGTTGAGCTGGCACATGAGATCATTTACGGCGCGATAGAATTCGCACAACGGTATGGCTTCGCGCCTCACCCGGATTTCCGGCGCCAGATGGTGGATCAGGTACTTGACCCGCCAGATGCCCATCCGCGCACCCATAACATCCAATTTGGCAGGGATGGCAAGCCATTTTTTGTCTCTGGCCCATACGATAGTGAAGTTACAATCAATCGTGTCATACAAACTCTGAGGCGCACGGCCGGCGAAGGGAATTTTCAGTGCCTGATCAGATTGTCCGATGTAGACCTGGACTTTGGAGAGTAGAGGATATGGCCAAGCGGAAAATCTCTACAGACCTTAACCCAGTGCTCAACCTGCCGCGTCGCTTACGCGAAGGATTAGCGGAGGCTGATCTGCTGCTGGAGCGCGGCAAGACCATGCAAGCCCTGGACCTGTTGAAAGAGCTGAGCGACCGTTATCCCAACCAGGTTGAGGTGCTGGAAATGTTAGCCGAAGCCTAGCGCGCTTTGTATCATCTGAGGCCCAATCGCCCGGAAATCCGGGCGGCATTGGGGGATGGTTATTTGAGCAACGGCTATCTGGCGCTGGCACTGGTCACCTATCGTGATTTTCTTAAGCGCTGGCCACAACATCCTCTCTCGGCCGATGTGCGCGAGATAGTCCAGAAACTGGAAGAGCACCTTCCCCAGGCGTTTGCGGAGATAGGCTTAACCTTCGAAACCGACCTGGAGTTTGCCTGCCAGCATGACGAAGCGCAGATTTGTCTGGATAGCGGTGCATACTCCCGCGCGAAAGCATTGAACGAGAAACTACAGCGCCAAAAGCCAGATTTTATTCCTCCCTTGAACAACCTTGCTCAAATCTACTGGCTGGAGGGGGACTTATCGCGAGCAATAGAGATGTGTCAGCACGTCCTGGCGATCCAGGAGGATAATGTTCATGCCCTGGGAAACCTCATTCGTTTCCTCTATCTGGCAGGTCGCCAGGCAGAAGCCGCGCCGTTGCTCGAACGTCTGAAAGCCTCCAAAGCCCGTGCGTTTCGCCGGTGGACAAAAATTGCCGAAATCCTGGCGTTCATTGGTGACGACGCCGGCATGATCGCGCTGGCCCAACAAGCCAAGAAAGAAGCAGACGAGAGCGAATTGGATGCACTTTTCTACCACGTCTGGGCAGTTTCCGAAGCCATGCTTGGGCAGGAAAGCGCGGCCAAATCACACTGGAAACGTGCCCTTGATCTGGATCCATCGTTCGAACTGGCCAGAGACAATCTGGATGACCTGAACAAGCCACGCCATGAACGAAACGGTCCCTGGGCTTTTCCTTTTTCGCAGATGCTACCGCGCAAAGTCTTTCAGGAAATGTTCCAGCTGGCTCAGCGAGCTGAGAAGCGAGGCAGGGCAGCAGATGGCGGTTTCCGTCGCTCTGTTCAACAATTTCTGGATGCACACGCTGAAATTCTCCAGTTAGTGCCCTTGCTCCTGGAGCGTGGCGATGCCAAAGCTAGAGATTTTGTCATCATGCTGGCCGAGATTTCCGGTCACCCGGAGCTCCTTTCCTTGCTTCAAGAATACGCTTTGGGACAGAAAGGATCGGATAGATCGCGGCTGCGCGCTGCGCAGGCGCTTGTCAAGTTCGGGAGGCTTCCCCGAGGCCAGGTGAACATGTGGATAGAGGGGGAATATCGCCCTATACTCCTATTAGGCTTCGAGATTACCCCTGAGCCTGTGTTGGATGCATACCCCTCATCCCCAAGGCAAGGGAGTTGATGGAGAAGGCTATCTTTGCTCTGCGCAAACAAGAATGGTCCGAAGCCGAGGCCCATCTTCGCGAGGCATTGACCATCCAGCCGGAGCATCCATCCTTGCTCAACAACCTGGCCCTGGCTCTTTTCCAACAAGACAAAACGGAAGAGGGGGAACAGGTGCTCAAGCATGTGATGGAGGACTTCCCAGACTATTTCTTTGGCCAGATGAGTCTGGCGCACCATTTTATTCGAGAGAAGCAATATGAAAAGGCGCGCGCCATCTTGAACGCGTGGATGGAAAGGAAAGAACGCTACCATACGAGTGAATTCGTGATGCTCTGTAAGGCCCACATTAATCTGCTGATTGCCGAGGGCGAGGTGGAAGGGACACGTTCCTGGCTGAAACTGTGGGAAGCCACCGGGTCAGATGCTCCGGAATTCGCAGAGTACGAAAAGCACCTTGAGGCACTGAGCAGAGCTTCTGGTCGCCGGAAAGCAATACAGCGCTACCACTGAGGTAGCCAGCAACCGCATTCAGGCTCATGGAGCCGGAAAGGGGCAGACACGGCAGAGGAACCCCCAAAAATTGGCAAACTGGCGCTTGCCATCGTCGAGCACTTCGTCGAGAGCAAGCTGGGCGAGCAGTTCATCAGGGAACTACGCCAGGCCACAGAGAAGAACTGGCGCTGACCGAGGGGATCTTCCGCGAGAACGTGCGCGCCCTCTCTGACCTGCGCATGGTACATAGCCTGCGACGGGTGGAGCAATCCCTGGCCGGGCAAAGGCCGGAGACAGTTCCCCTGACAGGTCTGCCCAGCCTGTACCAGCTCCCGCCACCGCCTGCCGACTTCATCGAGCGCCCGGAGCTATGGGACGACTTGCGCGCTGCCTTTCACAACAGCCAGGCAGCAACTATCACCGGCTTGACCGGCATGGGCGGGGTAGCTCTGACTTGCGAAATGGGGCAAATCAGAGATTGGCCCTACTGCCAGGCAGGGCGGCGCAAGCCTCCGATTGGGCAGATTTCCCTGTTGAAATTTGTTGTCATCTCTCGCGGGGTAGGGGAGTGGCGCGGCTGTCCTTCGTCCGTTCACCTTCTGTCGTCTATCATCCCTCGTCCCTCGTCCATCGTCTATCGTCCACGAGGGGGGAGTTGACAGGTGGCGGATTTCGTTGTACAATATTATTGCTTTTGATAAGTATCATTATCAAAAACATAAAGAAGAGCTCTCATGACCGAGAAAACTATTGATCAGGCGATAGAGGCATACCTTGCCAGCGTCGAGCAAGCACGTAGCGCGAGCACAGCGCGTACATATCGGAACGCCCTGCGTTTGTTCTGTGCCGTTCTGGAGGAATACGGCCTGGATCCCCAGAACTCCCCCACCAATCGTTTGAAAGAGGAGAGCATCGTTGGTCTCCTCACCTATTTGAAGGATTTTTCCGCCGCCACGGAGCGCCTGTACCTGCAAGCTGTTAAAGGCTTCTACATCTACCTGGATGCAGAACGCCTGGCGGACATTAATCTCTCACGCCTGAATCTCCTGATTCGTCAGCGCGCTCGCCGCGTGGGTATACGCTTGCCCCAGTTCCCTCGCGAGGACATCGAACGCCTGATTCAGCACATAACCGCTCAGGCTGTCAATTTGTCGGACAACTTATCACTACACGAAAGACTTCGCTCCCTGCGTGACTGGGCCTTCCTCATCACCTTGGCCGATACCGGCCTGCGTGTCCACGAGGCCTGTGCCTTGCGCCGGGGTGATCTGGACTGGAACGAGGGACGCGCGGTCATCATTGGCAAAGGCAACAAACAGGCCATCGTGCGCTTCTCCAGCCGTAGTTTGCGCGCTTTGCAGGAGTATCTGGCAGCCCGCGCGGAGTTGGATGGTGCCTCAGGTAAACCGTTGGCCTCCCTGCCACTCTTCGCTCGTCATGATAAAGGCGCGGGCAGGAAAATCAAACCCATCACGACCGCCACCGGGCGCAACATCGTGAGTGAGCGCGTCCGTCAAGCCCTGGGCGCAGAAGCCGTCGGACGGATTACACCACACTCCTTCCGCCACTACTTTGTCACCACGGTCTTGCGTGCCAGCGGCAACCTGAAACTGGCTCAAGCCCTGGCTCGCCACGCCAACATCCAGGTCACCCAGCGATATGCTCACCTTTCCGACGACGAACTCGACCAGAAGTACTACGAAATCTTCGAGCAAACGTAAGCCCTTTCCCTCTGCGCAGGCGGTACAATCGGCTCTGTGTGTGTCCGCACGTAGGCTTCATAAGCCGCCATGAATCGCCGGGTTACCTTCCCGACCTGCCCCTCCCCCACCCTGCTGGCATCAATCTGCACAATTGGCACAATGCCGCGCGAACTGCTGGTCAGAAAGGCCTCGGAAATCTCCGTGACCTCGGCGAACGGCAGAGGCTGATAGCGCACCTCCACTCCCCCATTCCGCGCCAGATACAGAACAACGCGGCGAGTCACCCCCGGCAAGACGCCGCGTCTGGCCGTACCCAACCAGCCAGCGCCCACGTAAAAGAAATTGCTGGTCAGACCCTCCAGGATTTGGCCGGCCTCGTTCACCATCAAGGCCTCAAACGCGCCACTTTCCCTCAGCCTCTGACGAGCTTGTTGACTTGTCTGGATGAATGCAGTTTTCTTGAGAGATGGTTGGTGGCGGTGGAGGGCAACCGTGATGACGCGCACTCCCCGGCTATACACCTCAGGTGGTAAAGGCTGGAATGGCTCGAGGAAAACGTAGATTTCCCCCTCCAGGGTCAAGACCAGGCGCACGCGTGCCTCACCTGTCAATCCACTCAGCAATTCAGCCAGCCGCGCGCGCAGACATTCCTCGGAAACGGTCAAGGTGATACCCTGCTGTCGCGCCGGCCCGTAGAGACGTTGCAGGTGCCAACGTAGCCCCAAGACACGCGAGCCGTTCTCGAAGGTACGAAAGGTGGTGTACAAGCCGGCCGGCACTTGACGCGCGGCATCATCCAGGGAAGAATTATCCACTAATGGGATTGTTCTGGTATCTTGTGAGGTAAGCAGAAACGCGTATACAGCCATAGGACAAAATTTCTACGCGACGCTATGTTCTTTTAGGGGTTTTTCAGAGAGGCGTACCTTTCGTTCCCACTCCAGGTATAATTCTTACCCATGTCGGACTCATCCTACCTCGTGGCCGTCGTTGGGGCCGGGCCGGCCGGTTTGTTTGCCGCCCGCCGCCTGGCTGAACATGGTGTGCACGTTGTACTCTTCAACCGCGATGTCAAACCTGGCGGGCTGGCGGAATACGGCATCTATCCGGGTAAATTGAAAATGAAGCGTGCCTTACGCGAGCAATTCAGGCAAATTCTAGCCTCGCCGCGAGTGGATTACTACGGTAACGTCACGGTCTGCGGTGAAAATGGCGTTACCCTGGAGGTGTTGCTCTCGGTATTCCACGCCGTTCTGGTGACTACTGGAGCGCAGGGGACCAAGTGGCTGCACGTGCCAGGGGAGACATTGCCCGGCGTGTACCACGCCAAGAATCTGGTGTACCATTATAACCGTTTGCCACCTTTCAGTCAGCGAAACTTCCTCATTGGTCAGCGTGTGGCTATCGTTGGTGGCGGCAATGTGATGCTTGACGTCGCGCGCTACTTGATCCGGGAGAAAAAGGTCGCGGAAGTTGTCGCCGTGATCCGACGCGGGCCGGCAGAAGTTAAATTCAGCCTGAAGGAACTGGAAGCCATTGCTGCCAACCTAGATCCTCAGGCGCTGGAAGAGGAGTTCGCTCGTCTGGAACCTTTGCTGAGGGCCGTAGGACAGGATCGCCAGACGATTCAACAACGTTTTCTGGCAACACGGGCAAACGCACTGCCTGCCGTTTCGGATACCCGCTTTCGTTTCGAGTTCCTGGCCTCGCCGGTGCGTGTCATGGGAGATTTGATTAACGGCATATCTGCCCTGAAGGTGGAGAACAACGAGTTGGTCCTCGCCGACGGGCAGGTCAAGGCACGCGGGACCAGCATCACCCGCCAGATTGAAGCCGATACAGTGATCTTTGCGGTAGGAGATACGGTAGAGCGGATGTTCTGCCTGCCAGTGTATGGAGATGTGTATGCCACCTCGCCAAATCCGCGTTTTCCCATTCAGGGTATCTCCTTTGAAGCATGCAACCCAGATATGCGTCAGCCGGTCGAGGGTGTTTTCCTGGCCGGTTGGGCGCGTCAACCCAGCACCGGCCTGGTGGGATATGCCAAACATGACGGTGAAATGGCCGCCGAGGCAATCCGGCAATATCTGCAAACGCGCGCACCGTTCCAGAACGTAGAGGCTCTGCTTCGCCGATTCGACCGCCGCCTGGAGGAGATTCAACAACCCCTGGTGCGCAAAACAGACTTGCCTAGACTGGAGGCCGCCGAACGCCAGCAGGCTGAACGCCTGGGCGTGGAAGATTTTAAATTTGCGACCAATGAAGAAATGTTCGCCGCGATGGGATTGCTCCCATCAAGCTCCTGACCTCAGACCACGGGACGACCACAGTTGGGGCAGAACTTCTCGCCTCCGGCCAGTACATACCCACAGGATAGGCAGGTACGCGGCTGTGCTTTCCCCATCGGGGCCCCGCAGGCAATACAAGTTGGCTCGCCCACCGGATTCGCCACGCCACAATATTCGCAAATCAGGCGGGAAAGACGTTCGCTCAACTCATGCCTGGCGCCGGCTGCGCGGGCAACCGTCTCGACCACTTTCCAGACACGTTCCGAGAGTTGTAAACTAACCAGGTCTTGAGCCAGATCATCCAGGCGCGTGAGCAGGCTCAAGGGATTTCTCAAAGCAGAAAAGGCTGTTGCTCCCAGGCTGGCTGCTACCCCTAACCACTGCTGTTGCCCTACCGTGATCATCACCCCGTCCTCCACTTTCTGTAAATACACAGTCAGCGCAGTTGGTCCGCCAGAGCGTTGACCTGGAACTGTAGCAATTTGCACAATCAGGTTGTCCTCTTCGCCAAGAAGTTGTGTGCGCAAATTACCCTGATTGAATTCTGCCATCAGGGCGCGGCCAAAATCCACCGGGCGTAAGTCGCCGTGATAAATTCGCTTTTCCATAGTTCGAGTATAATCCTTGATGTTTGTCGGGCTTTCCAGAGCATACTTGCTCGCGAGTGTAGCAACCTCTCTATTATACTGTCTTTGCCCTCACAATGTCCGCACAATTCCCTTCGATTCGCCTGACGAGCGTTCTCCTGATATGCGCCGGGCTTTGCGGCGCTCTTGGGCTGATTTTGCCTTCCGCCATACCCGTCGCGGCTCAGCAGCCAACCGGCACCGTGCCTACTGTGACCAGCACACCCATTGGGGCTCTGGTGAAAGTAGCTCTGGTTGAGAATGTCCCGGTGTACGCCGGCCCCCTTCCCGACAGGTATCCGATCCTTGGCTATCTCGTCCCCGATCAGGTTGTTCCAGCCCTGGGACGTACCCCCGATAGTACCTGGCTAAAGATCGTCTACTATGGTGTGCCAGGTAACGAAGGTTGGGTATATGCCCTGTATATGACTTTAGTGAAAGGCAACCTGCCGCCAGTGGTAGACACGCCTCTCCCCCCCACTCCCTACGCAACTCCTACGATCAGCGCCAATCTGGCTACGCTGGTAGCCGGTGCGGCTACGCCTCTTCCTACCTTCACTCCCCCTCCTCCTCTCGCCATTCCAACGTTTTCCTCGCCCGCCGGCATCTCTTCTGGCACGCCGCGCGGCGTTATTCTCTCGCTTCTTCTCGCCATTGGTCTCTTTGGCATACTCATTTCGTTGTTGCGGAGGCAATAGCCGATCATGCGCAGAAATTTTCGCGGTCTTCCACCGATCCTGTGGATCGGCTTGTTTGGGATAATGCCGCTAGTCCTAGCCACTAGAAGCGGTCATGCCGTTGCTCCTGCCCAGGTAACGTCAGAAATATATATCGTAGTTACCTTTGAGGATGGGGTCAATGTGCGTGGCGGGCCAAACACTGCCTTCTATCCGATCGTCGGCCACCTGGAGCCTGGGCAAACCGCGCCTGCCTTGGGACGTACGCCAGAAGGCGATTGGATTCAAATTGCCTATGCCGATGCCCCTGGCGGAGTAGGATGGGTATATGCCTACTATGTCGAACTAAGAGGTGGAGTTCCGCCGGTCGTCCCTACCCCTCTGCGCCCTCTGCCTGTTGCTACCGAGACCGTGTCTGCCGACATGCTGACTGCCCTGGCACCCCTCCCCACACCCACGCGCCTTCCTACCTTCACCCCGCCTCCTCCCCTGTTTGTGCCAACTTACCCGACGCCTGTGCCCTCTGTTCCCGGCCGGACAGTGCTCGTGCCCCTTATCTTTACGCTTGCGCTGTTGGGGTTGATCGCCGGCCTGGTGGGGCGCCGGGCGTCCTGATGGGTTGTGCCTGCCTGCCCGTGAGCATGTCTGTTCTGGCGGCAGTGGCAATGTTTTCCCAGCAGTACAACTTCCGGGAAAACCACCGCCTCCTCTAAAACAGGGAGCGATGGGCTTGTACCCATTCCAGCAGCCGTCTTACGCCTTCCTCGACGCTGATCTTTGGTTTCCAGCCCAATTCGCGTTCGGCTTTGCGAATGTCGGCGACGAAGACCTTTTGATCACCCGGTCGCCAATCGCCATGTGCTACCGCAATTTGACGGCCTAGTAACTTTTCAAGCAGAGGGCCGAATTCGCGCCAGATCGAAACCGTGTTCCCTGGTCCGCCGCCCATGTTGTAAATCTGGCCCTGCACAGTCTCGATCCGCTCGATGGCGGCATCGTAGGCATCCAGCAAATCATCTACAAAGAGCAGATCACGCACCTGTTTGCCGTCGCCATAGATAGTAATCGGGCGGCCAGTTACGGCGGCAATCACGAACCAGGCAACCCAACCCTGATCCTCCACCCCCATCTGGCGTTCCCCGTAGATGCACGATTGACGAAATACGACGGTTGGCAAGCCGTAGATGCGATGGTAATCACGAACATACTGATCACCGCAACCCTTCGAGACCCCGTATGGACTGTGGAAATCCAGCGGTTGGGTTTCCGGACAACCGTACGGCAAATCAGCATATTCCCAGCGCGTCTCTCTCTCTACTACCTTGACATCCTCCATCCCTCCATACACTTTATTGGTGGAGGCGTAGAGGACGATTGGTCGCCGTTCGCTCAAACGCGCGGCCTCCAACACGTTGAAGGTGCCCAACGCATTGACCTCGAAATCCTCACGCGGTTTAACGACCGAGGTCGTCACCGCGACCTGGGCTGCCAGGTGGACGATCACATCTACGGTGCGGCAGGAGGCCGTCAGCAGGGCGGCATCGCGAATATCGCCGATGATCAGACGAAAGGACTTCTCGCCGAACTTCTCTCGCAACCAGGCCAGATTATGAACACAGCCTGCACGCGAGAGGTTGTCGTAGACGGTTACCGTCTCGCCGCGCTCGAGAAGGCGATTCACGTAATTTGAACCAATGAAGCCTGCTCCACCAGCGACCAGATAGTGACGGGACATAGAACGGCCTCCTTCCGAGATAGGATACTGGTTGTCAGAAAATCATGTCGCGCTGGGTCTCCTAGGGCGACGGTAGGGAATCATCAACAAGAAGCCCAAGATAATCACTGCCTGGCCAACCTGCACACCCACAGCCTGCCAGGGACCAAACAGCGGTATGCGCGGTGGGGGTTGCGTGCCCATTCCAAAGATGTCGGCCATGCCGGAGACTGTCGCGATCACATAGCCAGTCGCCACTAATCGCTGACCAATATCGGCTGCGATAGTGCGATGGCCATTTCTCCAAAGAGCCATTAACCCCATATATCCTCCCAGACACATCCCGGCCAACCCGACCAGGAAGACCGCAATCTGGACAAAGCCGACCACAGGGCTACGATCCACGCCGAACCAGGCAGGCTTAGCCCCTAACAGAAAGACCAGGAATCCCAGCATAGAGAACACCACGCCTGCCCGCACGCGCCACTTTCTGGGAGTGCTGGCCGGCGAGGTATCTGGGCCAGAGGAAGCAGACGGAATGCTCATGAGGGAAGATTCTCCTGCAGGTAACGTAGCCAATTTTCGCCGAGGATTGCGGCTACCTCCGATTGAGTATATCCCCGCGCCTCCAGAACGGGCGCCAGTTTCTGCAGATCGGCAATGGTATCCACGTCGGCGGGAGCCGACTCGACACCAAAGCCGCCATCAAAGTCACTGCCCAGGCCAACGTATCGGGCATTGCCAGCCAGTTGACATATATGATCGATGTGTACGGCCAGCGTCTCCAACGTGATCCCTGCGCGCCCGTCCGATGGCTTCCAATCAGCCTTCAAGAAGCGGCAGTACGGAACGACACCGACAATTCCTCCACGTTCAATCAAACGACGGAGAACAGCATCCGAAAGCAGCCGGTTGCCCTCATAACCGCGCACACAGGCGGCCGGATTGGCGTGACTGGCAATGATAGTGCCCTCGTAGTAATCCAGAGCCTGATAGACGGCTTCCTCGTCCATATGGCTGATGTCCAGGGTAAAACCTCGTTCGGCCATGGCATCCAGCAAGGCACGGCCTTCTGCTGTCAGAGGGCCTGGCTCGTGCGTTCCGCCACAGTAACGCGTCCCCGCCCAGGCTGGGCCAATGATCCGGACTCCCTCTTGCCACCACTGGTCAAGGTCGTCCAGCGAGCGAATGCCCTCTCCACCTTCCATCAACATAACCAGTCCCACCGGTCGCATCGAGTATTGTTCCTGGTACCAGGCGTTTAACACTGCTTCGAGGTGTGATCGAGTGGTGATGAGCGAAAAGCATTCCGGGTGTTCTTCTATGAGCGTCTGGTAAGCTTCCAATTGACGGTGGTAAACTCGCCAGCCTTCCTCTGGCAAGGCATAGCACAGAATCTCCCACTCTCCATGCCGCAAACGAGCCGGACAGGCGAACAAGGTAGCAAACACAACGGCTACCTGACCGGCCTGGTACTCTGGCCAACCCAAGAGAGTGTGCCCATTCTTTTCAAGCGCCAGAGAACCTTGCTCGCTTTCCAGACGACGCGTTGCCACAACGGAGCGGATGTAATCCCGTCCAAAAGTTATCATATTCCACGCCAGGTCTTCGTGCGCGTCAACCAAAAGAGGCATGATCGGCAAACTCTTTCCACAGAGACGACAATGGCCATCCCGAACAGGACAGGCCATTGTGCTTACTCGTGATCACGTCGGCGGATTTCAATCCTGCTTGCCTGAAGAAGTCTCCTCTGGCTTCGAGGCCGCCTCATCTTCCGGCGCCGGCTCGTTGGCCAGTTCCAGACGGACGCCTTCCAGGTCAATTTGCTTGAGGTCCAGGTCTTTGTAGGCGCCTGAATCGACCTTGCGCAGGCTCAACCCAATGCGGCGCTGTTCGGGGTCAATGCGGATGATGCGCAAGGTCACCACATCGCCCTCGTGGAGTTTCTCCTTAGGATGCTCGATACGAGTATCACTAATCTCGGAGATATGAATCAAGCCTTCCACATCCCCTTCCAGGCGCGCAAAAGCTCCAAATTTCGTCAGGCGCGTGATGACACCCTCGACCAGTTGACCGACCTTGAATTTCTCGACCTTTTTGCGCCAGGGGTCTTCCTGCAGGGCGCGCAGGGAAAGGCCAATGCGTTTCCGCTCCCGATCCACGCTGATGACCTTGACGCGCACCTCCTGGCCGACTTCCAGTACTTCCGAGGGGTGCTGCACGCGCTCCCAGGAAATTTCTGAAAGATGTACCAGCCCATCCGCCCCGCCGATGTTCACGAAGGCGCCAAAATCTGCCAGGCTGGACACGCGACCGGTACGAATCTCGCCTTCCTGCAATTCTTCGATAACGCGTTCCTTCAGGGACTGGCGCGTTTCGCCGCTCGCGGCGCGCTCAGAAAGAATCAAGCGGCGCCGGCGACGATCTACCTCAATGACTCGCACCAGAACCGGTTCGCCGATCATGCTAGCATACCGCTGCTCGGCGTTTTCTCCGCCCATCTGCATCCGTCGGGCAAGGCCGATTTGCGAGGCCGGCACGAAACCCCGCAAGCCATGCACGGGGACGATCAGGCCGCCTTTGTTGTATCCCTCGATTTTGCTTTCGTATACCTCACCAGCCTCTAACATCTTCTCCACTGCGTCCCAGCTCCGTTGCTCCTGAGCACGGGTATAAGAGAGGAGAATCGTGCCGTTGGCATCATCGGCGGAGAGCACATACACCGCGATCTGCTGCCCTACCTGTAGTGCTTCTCGCTCTTCTGGCGGGATAGCCTCTAATTCCTTGCCGGTAATCACGCCTTCTGACTTGGCGCCTACGCTGACCAGAATCTGACTGGCGCTCTTGCTGGCGATCACGCCCGCGCGAATCTCGCCGGCTTGCGGAAAGTCCAGCATGTCCCCTTTCTCTTGCAAAAGCGCTTCCATGTTAACCGAATTGTTGCTTTCGTGCTCCACTGAACTGGACTCAGGCACTTCCCCCTGCCCGAGGGTAATATCGGTTGGTTCCATCAGACGACAACTCCGGATTGAGGATTTTATAAGATTATACAGGTGAACGAACAAGTTGGCAACCCTCACTTGCTGTTTCTCGAGCTTTAGCAGTATAATCCGCCCGCTCCTACTTTTTGAGTGTGAGGATAAGTCCTATGATTGATGTCAATGATCTCCGCAAAGGCGTAACCTTCGAGTTGGACGGCCAAGTGTGGCGCGTGTTAGAATACAGTCATCACAAGCCGGGGCGGGGCAACGCCACCATTCGTGTCAAGGCCCGTAACCTCCGCACCGGCGCCACTCTGGAGAAGACCTTTATCTCCGGCAACCAGGTCCAGGAAGCGCGCCTCGACTTCCACAACGTCCAATATCTCTACAACGATGGCGAGTTCTACTATTTCATGGATAATGAAACCTTCGAACAATGGGCTATCAGGGCCGAAGTCCTGGGCGAGTCGGCAGGGTTCCTGAAGGAAGGCACGGAGTGTAAACTTACCTTCTATAAGGGAGAGCCTTTGGATGTCGAATTACCTCTCACGGTAGACCTCAAGGTTGTCTATGCTGAGGTTGCCGTTCGGGGTGATACGGCCACGAATGTCTTGAAGAAGGTACGGTTGGAAACTGGCGTTGAGGTACAGGTGCCCCAATTCGTCAAGGAAGGTGACGTGATTCGGGTGGATACGCGCACCGGTGAGTACGTCACGCGCGTCTGAGGAGTGGTGTGAAAACGCCGGCTGGAAGCGAGTGCAAATATTTTTACGGCAACTACTATCGCGGTCGGAGGCAAGAGGAATGCCGTTTGCTGGATTCTGCCTGGACGCCTGATTTATGCCGTACCTGCCCTGTGCCTGCCATTTCCCGCGCCAACGGCTGTGAGCACATGCGCCTGCGCCCAAGTCTGGAACGTTCATGGCGCACCGGCTTTCGACGACGTGTTCGGGTTAGCACATATTGCGAGAAAAGTGGACGTTTCTCTTTTGACCCCTACCTTGGTTGCGGCGAATGTCATCCGCTGCCGCCGTTTGAAGTTAAAGAAGAGTAAAGCCGATGAACACTACTCCCGATTCCCTCCTTCTCGAACCATTAGCTGAACTGGAGCGAACGTATCGGGAAAGTCGTGCCCTCTTCGACGCGCAGCCCGCGATTGTCCAGCGTTTCCTAGAAGCCCAGGCGGCCCCTCTGGCGCAGGCGTTTGTGGATCGGGCCTGTCAGGCGCACTTCACCCTGCCCGACCGCGTACTTTGCGGGACCCAACCAGGAGAGGAAGTACGCCCAATTCCCGAGACCATCCGTTCCCAACACCTCGGCGGAATGAAGGAACGCTTAATGAGACGCGACGTGCGCGCAGCCCTCAAGCAACATCTCCTGGAATTGGAGAACCTGGGGGATCCAGCCGTGGCTACTGGGGCGCGTTTGTTGCGTTTCGCCACAGTACAACATATGGTCTATCGTATGTTGCCTTCCGGGCGCAGTGTGACCTATCGCGCTGCAGAGGATGAGGAAATTCCGTCCATTCCTGAACGGCGTGCCGACGAGGTCGAATCGGCAATCATGGCCGCAACCGACGCCATCACTCTCGAGGAGACGCCGGAGACCGAACGCGGTACTCTACAGATTCCTTACGTGCCAGCTGCCCGTCGCTTTTACCTGCCTCAGTGGGTAGCCTTCGATGACGAGGGGAATATCCTGGTCGCTTCTCTGGCCGAGGCGGAGGCACATGTTGCCTCCATGCAACGCTTCATGGAAGTTTTGTTCGCGGCCCGTTCCCTGGCGCCCTACATTGTTGTGGATGAGGAATTTAAGAAAAAGCACTACGGCATGCTTGGGCAATTGGTCAACCAGGGTCGCGCCCTGGCACGCTACAAAGTAGGACTCATCATCGAGACCATTCGACGGCGCGCGGCAGCCCATTCCCTCAACCGCGGCTTGAGCCTCAGTCTGCCATACTTCGACGATCAAGACCTGGAACTGAAGACCTATCACTTCGTGGTCATTCCGGCTGGCCGGATCATGTTCACGCCGGCTTTCGTCGTGCGTGCCGCTCGTGAGGAGCAGGTCAAAGTGGCTCAGGACACACGCTTCAATGCATCTACGCGCAAGCATTTGCTCGCATCTTTGAAAATCCTGGAGGAGGCTTTTTCCTGACCACAGGGGGCAGAGGCCTGTAGAGAACTATGTTCTTCGCAATTGGTTTGCTACTTGTCATTGTCTACCTTGCTTACCGTGTTGCCCCGCGCGAACGGGAAGAGGACATCTTAGTACATGGCGCCGGCCAAGTTGGCTTCCTGGCGGCTCTGGCGCTCTTCGGCGTGGATTACTTTACTTCATACTACTATGCCAGCGGCGAACTGCTCCACGCCTTGCATCCTTACGGTCTGGAGCGCTACGCCTATATTGCAGTGGCTGTCATCGCCTTCGCCAACTTCGTCTTCGGCGCACTTTACATGTATTCCCTGGGAGTCTTTCACGACGGAGGCGGTTCCTTCGCGGCGGCCATGCGTTACCTGGGGCCATTTTTGAGCATCATCGTTGCTGTGGTGCTGTTACAGGACTACATCTTTACGATCGTCGTCTCCACCCTATCTGGCGTAGATCAATTGCTTTCCCTCTGGAACGCCGGCGGCATTCATTGGGTATGGCACTTCCTGCTGGGCAGCGCCATGGTCGCGACTACCTGGTACATCACCATTCGAGGGCGAGGCGAATCGGCCCAGGTGGTCTTTACCTTGCTAGGGGTCTTTGCCTCGCTCACTATCCTGATGTTTGTCGGCCTGATCGTCTCCAGGCAGAAAGGAGTTCCGCCGCTGCCGGTGGACATAGAACCACAATCTACAATCTCCGTCTGGCAAGCCTTCTACCATCTCCTCTCGGCTTCGATGAAAGGCCTGGTAGCGCTCACTGGCCTGGAGGCTATGTCGAATGGCATCCAGTTCGTCATTGATGAAGACGTCAGCCTGGTCAAATGGGGAAAGAGGCATTTGCCTCGCCTGCGCAAACTTTGGGATTTTTACAGCGGGAAGACCGGAATTGGGCGTTTCGTACAGACCGCCTTTCTCTTCTACGGTGGTTTGACCACTCTCTTCCTCACTCACTTCGCCATCCACTTCCGAGCCTACGATTACGTGCAAGGACGGACGCTGGTTGGCAATCTGGCGTTCCTGGGATTCAACGCCTTACTGCCCCAGGGCGGGATCGTGTTGTTCTGGGCCTATCAGGTGCTCGCTGTAGGCTTGCTGACAGCGGCCTCCATGACTGCTTTCCAGGACCTGCAAGCCATCACCTGGCGCAATGTCGCGATCGGCGAATTGCCAGAGATTGTGGTATACCGTAACCCCAAAGGCACATTCACCCGGCCCGTCACAGCCGCGGCCATAACGGCCATCGTTATCGAGTTTCTCGTCAAAGGAAGGACCACTGCCGCCATCCCTTATTATGGCATTGGAGTGTTTCTGCCGATTGCCATGATGGGGCTGGCGATTCGCCAACACGTCAAGCAAACCCTTAAAGGCCCAGCGCGCACCTGGGGGTTGATAGGGACTACCTTTGCCAGCGTCCTGGCTTTCTCGATCTTCATTGGACAAATAGTTGGAAAATGGACTGAAGGGGGGTGGATGGTATTGATCTCTTTCTCTCTCCTCGTCCTGTGCGCCAATCTAATTTTGATTTCGCCGGCAGGCTACCGCGATCCACAAGATATCTACCGCATCATCCGCGAGAAATCGCGCATCCAGGGTAGCATTGGGAACATGGTCGAGTGGCAATCCCTGAAAATCCAGGAATATCGTTACCACTTGTTGCTTGCTATTGTACGCTTCTTCGGGATGTTTGGCGTCTTCAAGCCATTGCGCTTTGAGCAGAACCTGACCCCACCACCGCCCGCCGGGGATTTCGACGAGGTGATGCGTCGAGAAGCACGCACTATCTTGGAACAATATCTACAGCAAGCCCCCAAGCCCAGTCCCAAAGTGGGAGGGATGCCTGGAGAAGCCTTACCTCCAGAAGAGCACGATAAGTAAGACGATAGACGGATGGACGGTGGACGGTGGACGATAGACGATCTATCCTTCGTCTCGCATTTCTTCGCGCAGGGTCTCGCTCCAACGGATCCCTTCCTGAGCCAGGTACCAGGCGCCAAGCAAGGTCACTGGCAACCAGAGAGCGACGTGTAATACCAGCGTATAGCCGGCTGCCACGCCCTGCTCCACGCCATAGGCTCGCAAGACCGCAATGCCTGGGGTGTCGAATGTCCCGATGTAGCCAGGCGCTGAGGGGATAGTCGTTGCCAGGTTGACCACGCCGTTCATCAGCATCAAGGCAAAAAATCCCACCTCAAAATGGAAAGCGTGCATCACAAACCAGTATTTGCCAGTTTCCAACAGCCAGATCACCACCGATGTCAGGAAAACCATGAAGACGTTGAGTGGAGAACGTAGGAACGCCAGGCCATCCAGGAAGCGTTCCAGAATCCCACCAACTTGTTTGCGCCAGCGCTCCGGCAGGCCGCGCTGAATAAACCATTGCCCCAGGCCGGCTGTTCGCCGGGGAAACATGGCGGCCAGCAAAAACAAGACCAGGGCGGCGCTGAATATCCCCACGCCAATCATTGCCAGATCGCGCAGATTACCCACAAAACCCGAATCGGCGGTTGCTAAACCGGCCAACTCCGGCAGGTTGACAAAGACAAACGCCAGCATGACCACGCCATCAAAGATACGCTCGATGACGATCGTCGCCAACGAGGCGGAGATCGGCACCCCTCGCCTTCGTTTCAAAATCACGGCCCGCAGTACTTCGCCCGCGCGGGCCGGATAAATGTTGTTGCCCATGTACCCTATACAGGTAATCGGGAACATCTCGCGCGTTGGAATCTTCTGCAGGGGACGTAGTAGATAATGCCAACGCCAGGCGCGCGCCCACAACCCGACAAAGTATACAGCCACTCCGGGCAGAATCCACCAGTAACGCGCGGAACGCACCGCGCTCCAGAAATCAACCAGATTCAACCCGCGCAAGGCTAACCACAAGAAAAGGGTGCTGATCATTACGCCCACCCAGAACTGCCAACGCTTGAGCATGGGGCAATTGTACCAGAAATGCGTCGGCAAAGAAGTTTCGCGTCACAACCTCTTGGGAACATGAGTCCCCTGGCCTCCAGAATGGTTCATCGGCCTGGCGGTTGGTGAACCTGTGATATACTTGCGAACGCGCTGGAAAAAACCTGTTCGTGGTTGGAAAGTCATCTCCAAGAAAGCCTCTTGTACCTGGACACGACATCCCCCATGCTGATCATTCTGCCCATTCTGACCCTTGCAGAACTTTGGCTGTTACTGGTCAATCCGGATGCCGAACGTGACTGGCGGAAGAATTTTCTACCTTGGGCTGGACCAGAACGATCCTCGCACGACGGCTGTCGGCGAGTTCTGGGTTCGACCCATCAACACCAGCGACAGTACATCCCAGACAGCCTTTCATGCCAATGAAAATCTCTCTTCTCCGACGCAGAATAGTCTCTCTTGATGCTATAGGGTTGGTGTTCTTCGTGGCCAACCTCTTGCTGGTAGCACCTTCCCTCTTCCCAAATCTGGGCGACATTGGTCCTTGGGACGAGATGGCCTACGTCATTGGTGGACGTTCTCTGGCCGACAAAGGCGAATGGCCTGCTGTCGCCGGCAACCCCTTCACAGCCGCCTTCTACGCACTAACTTACCTTCCCTTCCGTTCCTCGCCGTTTTGGCTGGTTCACAGCCGTACGCTTGGCAAAATCCTTTCCTTCACTCTGCTCTGGTTGAGCGTTTATGGGATTGCACGGCAGTTGAAAGAGATTGCTCATCCCGCCATTGCCCTGGGTTTTTTCCTGGTTGCTCCCTTCGTGCTGGAATTCTTGATTTTCCCTTCCGATCCCCTGTTCGCGGCCCTGGCAGGGTTGGCTCTCTGGCAATTGCTGGCGTTCTACTATTCCCGGAAGGTACGTCATGCCTGGTGGGGTTCGCTCTTCCTGGCGCTGGCGGCCCTGGCACGCAATGACGGTCTCATTCTGTTCCCGATCTTCCTGGCTTGGAGCCTTCTGCTCGGTTGGCGTTTCAAGCGCATTCTGCCTGCCGCCTTGGGCGGACTGGTACCATTCACATTGATTGTAGGCGGCTACGTGCTGGTCTATGGCCTTTGCACAGGAACATATCGCCTTGGGACTCTTGAACGAACGTATGATAACTTCGAGGCTGGGCAGGAAATCTTATTGAGAGAAAGTGAGGGGATCAATCCGGTTGTGGCCGCGAAGCAAGAAGCACAACGTTACTTTGGCACAGCGGAAGAGAACGACTACTCTGTCTTTCGCGCCATTCGGCGCAACCCTGGTATGTATCTCGATCGGTTAAAACGAACTATCCAGCTGCTCCCCAATACGATTCTGCGCGCCTACGGTATCCGCTTCGCCCCCGTGCTCTTCCTGTTATTTCTACGAGGGGTTGTAGAACTCATTCGCCGCAGGCAAAACCTGCCATTACTGATACTCCTGACCTGGCCTTTGCACCTGGCTTCTGGCTTTGTCATTACGCTTTTCCGCGCCGGCCATCTACTCTTTCCTTTCTACGTCATCCTGGCTCTGGCGGCTATAGGCTTGCAGGCTGTTCTTGCCAGCTTGGAGAATAGGCGCGAGCGCTTCGCCTGGTTCGCCTTGCTGACGATACTCACTATCGCCAGCATATTGACGAACAAATTGGCGATCACATACTCGTGTGGTCTGTTCCTGTTGGGTTTATGGATCGTTCATGTTCTCCAGACACGCCACTTGCTACCCAATTCCCACGCTCCGGCCTTGTTGGTGTTCCTGTGCGCTGGCTTGATCCTGCGCGGCCCTTTCCCCTCCCCGAAGATTCGTACATTAGGGCAGGAACCCAAAGAACAAGCATTACTCGCCCTGACCCAAATCCTGCCCGAAGATTCGTTTGTAGCCGCCACCTCGCTCTTTCCCGCGGCGGCCAAGATGCGCCTGGCGAACCTGGCCTCTGGAGATATTCCCCTGGATCGCAGTCCGGAGGATTTTCTGGCCTGGATGCGCGCCCAAAAGATACAGGCGGTTTACGTGGACTCCACGCTATACAGTGATAACCCGCGCGTCTGGTCGCTGATCAGGCCACATGTTGGTCAGGGCTTAAAACGCGCTTTTAGCACAGAAGACGGCAATATTCAAATCCTGCTAGTAGAATATCCTCAACCATGAAACAGACTCTCAAGCGCCTTACCCCTGCCCCCCTATGGCGCCTTGGTTCCGCGGCCTACTGGCAATACCGGAATCGCGGCCGTCATGTCCTCGCCCAGACCTTCTCGCGGCGTTGGCAGCGCAATCGCAAAAGACTCGAGGCTTACCGCAATGCCTACCAGGGTCAACGTTGCTTCATTCTTGGGAATGGCCCATCCCTCCGCCAGACAGATTTGAGCAAACTGCACACGGAATTCACCTTTGGTTTAAACCGAATTTATCTTCTCTTCCCAGAACTCGGCTTTCCAACCTCCTGCCTGGTTTCGGTCAACGAACTTGTTCTGGAGCAATGCGCGGCAGAAATCAACGCCCTCCCGATCCCCAAGTTCCTGACCTGGCGAGCACGGCGCTGGTTCCCCGACGGTCCCCAAACGTATTTTCTGGACACCGACTTTACCGGCCCGGAAAACTTCAATGGGAGCGCCACCGGCCGGCTCTTTGAGGGATATACAGTCACGTACGTCGCGCTGCAACTGGCGTTCTACATGGGATTCGAGGAAGTCATCCTCGTCGGCGTGGATCACAACTTCGTCACACGCGGCCCGGCCAATCAAACTGTTGTGTCGGAAGGCGACGATCCTAATCACTTCGCTCCGAATTACTTCGGTAAGGGGTTCCGCTGGCAATTGCCCGATCTGGAAGGATCCGAACGCGCCTACCGTTTGGCTCATCAGGCCTACGAAGCCGCCGGGCGACGTGTCCTAGATGCTACCATTGGAGGCAAACTCACCATTTTCCCTAAAGTAGACTACGAATCCCTCTTCTAGCCCAACGGACGGAGACGAAAACGCCCTATCTTTTCTCGTTATGGCCTATGGCAGATTATCCTCTGGTATCCATTGTCACACCGTCTTTCAACCAGGGCCACTTCCTCGAGCAGACAATTCAGTCTGTCCTGATGCAGGATTATCCGAACATTGAGTATCTTATTGTGGATGGCGGCTCGACGGATGGCTCTGTGGACATCATTCGGAAATATGCCGATCGCCTGGCATGGTGGGTATCCGAAAAGGACAAGGGCCAGGCCGATGCGATCAACAAGGGCTTGCGGCGAGCGCGCGGCGAAATCGTGGCCTGGGTCAACTCAGACGATCTGTATTACCATCCTGGCGTGGTGCGGCGTGCCGTTCAGGCCTTTCAACAGCGTCCCGACGTTGGGATGGTCTACGGCGATGGCGTGATGGTCAACGCCGACCTGGAACTACTTGATTGGCATCCGTACCGTCAATATACACTCGTGGACTTGTTGGCCTTTCAGGTTCTGCTGCAACCAGCCGTGTTCATGCGCCGTCAGGCGCTGGAGGAGGCCGGCTACTTGATTCCTGACTTTCATGGCATTCTCGATCACAGCCTGTGGATTCGCATTGCGGCGCGTTACCCGATTTTGCACGTGCCAGAGTACTGGGCAGTCGAGCGCAGTCACGAAACGGCCAAGACCATTGCCCAGGCCACCATGTTCGTAGACGAGGCCTTTCGTTTCGTGCCGAGTCTGGAGCAAGACCCTCTTTTTCGTCAAGCCTTCGAGGAGCACGGCGCGGAAATTTATGCCGGTTTGCACGTTTTTGCCGGGCGGCGGTATATAGATGCCGGCCGCTTTGGTCAGGCCTTGCGCTTTTTCTGGCGTGCCTGGCAATTCCATCCTCCCAGCGTCCGGCGTTACTGGTTCAAGGTGATTCAGGCACTGGGCGGGGCAGTTGGACTTGGAAAAACCTTTCTGTGGTACCGTACTCTTCGGCGGCATCTTCAACATCGCCACCGCCGATTGACAATTACCGAACAAGGTATAGAATGGACGACCAAACCGTAGAAAAGTTGCCTCTCGTTTCTGTTGTGACACCATCCTTCAACCAAGCGCGTTTCCTGGAGGCAACCATCCAGTCGGTCCTGAGCCAGGACTATCCCAATCTGGAATACATCATTGTGGATGGCGCTTCAACGGATGGCTCTGTGGAAATTATCCGTAAGTACGCTGACCGCCTGGCATGGTGGGTATCGGAGCCTGATCGGGGACAAACGGATGCTATCAACAAAGGTTTCGCCCGCGCGAGAGGGGAAATTCTGGCATGGTTGAATTCGGATGATACCTACGAGCCTGGCGCGGTTGCCGCCGCGGTTCGTTACTTAAGCGAATATCCAGAGGCCGGGATGGTATATGCCAATGCCAATTTCATTGACGAACAGGGAAGGATCGTAGGACGCTTTCCCGCCGCACAAACGGATTACCGCCGCCTGCGGCGCGGATATGTTCATATTCCCCAACAGGCGGCTTTCTTCCGGGCCAGCCTGTGGCGAGAGGTCGGTCCGCTCGATCCATCCTTCTTTTTCGCCATGGATTACGATTTATGGGTACGGATTGCTCGCCTGGCCCCGCTCGTATACGTGCCTGATCAAACCTGGGCTAACTTCCGCCTGCATGGTTATTCCAAAACCATGGCTGCCAACGATCGTTGCTGGCCAGAAATGCTCCGAGTCCATTTTCGCGAGGGAGGCAACTGGTTTTCTATCCTGACTCTGAAATATCTCATACGGCTTCTGGTTGCGCCTCTCTGGAATCTGCGTTTGAGGGCATTGATCAGGCCAAGAACGAGCCAGCGAGGTTCACAATAGCACCTCAATTTTGAAGAGGCAGCCAGACCGTGAAGGACACCCCTCGGCCTTCCAGTCCGGGGCCGACTTCGATCTTCCCCCTGTGGTACTCGACCACCTGTTTCACAATCGCCAATCCCAGACCTGTGCCAGAAGCACCCGATTCACGCCCAACGCGTCCACGATAGAAACGCTCAAAGATGCGTGGCAGGTCCTCGGCGTCAATCCCCGGACCGTTGTCCTGCACACTGAAACCGGCGTGGAACGTATCGTCTACTTTTCCTAACATCGTGCAGACACAAACTTTTCCACCGCTAGGAGTGTAATGCAACGCATTGGTCAGTAAATTCGAGAATGCCTGGCTGATCATTTGGGAATCCACCAACACAGGAGGCAAATTCGCTTCCAGGTTAAGTAGCAGTTCGAGGTTGCGCTCTTGGGCTAGCAAGCGACGGTCCTCTACTAAGGTTTGTAGCAACTGGTTCAAATCGTGCGGCAAGGGTGTAAAGGAAGCCCGGCCGGAATCAAGGCGCGAAAGGTTAAGTAAATCCTCGATCAAGGAACGCAGGCGTTGCAGTTCACGACCGATTACGTTGAGCCGTTCCTCGATCTGAACGTTAGGTTGAGCGCGCAGCATCTGATAGTACAGCACCAGGTTTGTCAGCGGCGTTCGCAACTCATGATTGATGTTCGCGATAAACTCGGATTTCAAGCGATCGGCTTCCTGGGCTTTCTGCAAGGCTTGTTGTAACTCGGCGGTACGTTCGGCCACGCGCTGTTCCAATTCCACGGCGTGACGCTGAGTCTGCTCGTACAAACTCATTCGCTGAATGGAGCTCCCGGCGATCTCAGCCAGGGTCACGATCAGGCGCGCATCGTCTGAGGAAAATTCGCGCGGCAGGCAATCGGCTACCATCAGAACCCCAATAGTCTGCTGGTCAGTCGAAATTGGTACATACAGTGCGCTCCAGTTGGCCGGTACAATCTCGCGCGCCGGCCAGGAAAGCAACGGATCCATCGCCACATCCCGCGAGAAGTAAATGTCGCCTTTGGTAAAAACGACGCGCGCGATACCATCTTCGCGCTGGGCCTCGACGCGCGCCAACTGCGCGACCCAGCCGCGACCAATCGTTAACCTTAACCGACCATCCGTATCATCGTACAGCCAGATGCCGCCTGCCCTTGTGCCCAGAACACGGGAGGCTTCCTCCAGCAGATGGGAGAGCATCTCATTCAAGGATCGGGCCGAGCGCAGGGCCATGGAAACATGGTTGATGGCCTCCCGTTCCTTCAGGCGCGCCTGGGTCTCCTCGAATAAGCGCACTCTATCTGCGGCTCCTCCCACTTCATGAGCGATCATTTCCAGCAGACGAATCTCCTCCTCAGCCCAGCGATGAGGAGTCGACGTGGCGACTGCCAGCCCACCAATACAACGCTCCTCAAGATAGAGAGGCACAGCCATACAAGCCAGAATACCCAAGGAGCACATTAATTCCGCCAGCGGGCCCGTTTCTTTGCTCCAATCCTCGATCACAATCCTGCGCGATAAATCGGCCTGGCCAGATTCCTGCAAATAGATCATCCTGGTGCTCAAAGAAGATGGAATCCCACGCGTGGCTACGTGAGGGGCTTGACGTTCCTTGGGAATCAACCACAACGCGCCCATGTCCAGACCAAGAGCGCGCAGGGTCTGATCGAGGACTGTGTTCAGGAAAGTATCCAGGTCGGCCCCAGCGCGCGTGGCCGCCATGACGATTTCGCTGATAGCCGCTTGACGATCTGCGCGCCGACGGGTCTCCTCGAAGAGACGGGCATTTTCCATGGCAATGGCGGCTTGATTGGCCAGGGTGCTCAACAGCCGCTCATCATGCTCACTGAAGGTATTCTCTTGGGGACTCTCCATGTTAATGCACCCAATGACGCGCCCGCCTACTTTCAAAGGAACGCATAGTTCCGCACGAGTCCCGCTATCTCCTTCCACGTAGCGCGGATCGGAGCATACATCGTTCGCCCGCACCGCCTGTCCAGTCCGGCAAACCCACCCTACGATTCCCATCTGCAAAGAAGGAACCAGACTGTTGAGATATTCCAGACGTGCTTTCGCTTTCTCTGGCAGTTGGTAACCGCCACCATAGGCCAGTAACTGCGGCCGCGGGGGTTCGCCCTCCAACACCCAGACGGAAACCTGCCAACCCATCAGTTGCTCCAGGGTCTCGGCGATGCGTTGCGCTACTGCCCGAACACTGTGGATTTGCGCGGCCGATAGACTGGCCTGATAGAGCACTTCAATTTCTACCAGACGTCGGCGTGTTTCCTCGAATAGTGTCGCGTTGTTCAAGGCAATCGCAGCAATATCCGCGAAAAACGCCAACAATTGCATCTCCGCCGAAGTATACTCATGACGGTTTGTGCGCCCATTTTCTTCCAGATCGTAAACCAACAAGGCCCCTTCCAATTCCCCACCGAAGATCAGGGGCACAGCCACGGCAACGGACGCGGTCGCTTCTTTGTCAGGCAAACTGGCAGGACGATAGCGTCCTGCCCTCGCGACCTGTTGCGTCACGGCTGCCTGGCCAACTAGTTCCTGGCCGAACTCCAGGCGTGTGCCCCGTAAGTGCCACTTGCCCCTGGCCTCAACTGCTTCCAATACCTTTTGAAGGGAATCGCAAAGATAAAGGGCACAACCGCTTGGACGTATCAAGCGCATGGCGTGCTCGACCACGGCGCTCAGTAAACGCGCGCGGTTGCGCTGCAGGGTCAGATCGCGCGTGGCCTCATAGAGGATAGAAAAAGAATCCGCCTCATACGAGAACTTGCCTTCAACGGACAAGCCGCGCGCATTACCTAAGACAAGTCCGCCTAGCGAGGCCGCGAACTCAAGCAGGCATTGCTCCTCATCTCCATAAAGACGGCTGGCGCCTGCCATCAGCACGCCAAACGTGTGTTCTCCAAAGGTCAGCGGAATAAGCAACCAGTAAGGAGGAGAAGGAAGCGCTCTGATCGCTCCTTGCTCCATGGCTTCTTGCCAGAAGGAAGGGGTACCCAGCAGAGGTTGCGTAGACTGCAAGGCGTGCTGAATTCCGTAGGCCAGCGCCCGCTGAATATCCTCATCGCGCTCTACAAAGCCTGCCTGGTAAACGTATTCGACCGTCCCGGATGACAAAGCATGGACGGCTACGGCAAAGACCTCTAAAGGGATTTCCTCCTGGAGGGCGGCATGGATGGCGGAAAGCAGTTCCCTCTCTTCCAGACCTTGTTTCACAATTTGCAAGAGATGTGCTATGGTTTTCTCGAAACGCCGGGCACGCCACAGGGCAGACACTTCTACGGCAATACCCAGGCCTGCTGGCTTGCCGGCGTACTCGGTTCGGAAGACCGTCAACTCGAGGCGGCGTTCCTCGCCGCTCTTGGTAGGAATCACCCATTCCTGCTTTTGCGGCTCGTTCCCCTCTCGCTGGATACGTAGCCCCCATAGGCGGAACGATTTTCTATTTTCCGGCAGTGCCAGATCGTAGAAGTTCATTCGCCGCAGTTCCTCGCCGGAATAGCCTGTCAGGCGAGCAAAGGCGGAATTAACATAGCATAAACGTGTCCCCTGGTACACGAAAACCGCCACTCCGGCTGCCTCTGCCAGAGAAAAGAACTTCGCCTCGCCTGCCTCCAAAGCCTGCCCTGCTGGTGAATGGAATTCCGTCCGCGAAGACGACATCGTATAGCACTCTGTCCTGATTATAATAGCATCTACATAAAAAACGGCCCGACGCTGGGTGAGGGGGGCACCCAACGCCGGGCACTCATAATTGTGACACAACTCCGTTGAAATTGCAAGAGGTCAGAGCCAATGTTATGAAATTGTTATGATTCGCCTGGCTATGGGAGAAAGTACAGAAGCCAGGCACGGCCTGATAATTTGCGGTAGACTTATAAGAGACGCTGGATCGGCCCCATGGACGGACGCTTCCTGGAACGGAAACGAATGGTCGTAGAACAAATTGCCGCGCGCGGCATCCGCGATTCACGCCTCCTGGCCGTTATGGAAGAAATCCCCCGTCATCGCTTTCTGCCGCCCGAAGAGCGCGCTTGGGCGTATAGCGATGGTCCCCTTCCCATCGGACATGGCCAGACCATTTCCCAACCCTATATCGTGGCCTTGATGACTGAACTGTTGGCCCTCCAGGGGCATGAGCGTGTTTTGGAAGTTGGCACAGGATCGGGCTATCAGGCGGCCATCCTCGGTAAATTGGCAACCGAAGTGCATACGGTCGAAATCATCCCGGAACTGGCCAGGAAAGCGCGCCGGCTTCTCAAGCAATTAGGGCTAACCAATGTGCACGTCCACGTGGGGGACGGCTCACTGGGATGGCCCCCGGCGGCGCCTTACGATGGGATTCTGGTAGCCGCCGCCGCGCCCGAGGTACCCCAACCGCTCTTCGACCAGCTGGCCGATGGCGGACGTCTGGTCATTCCGGTCGGGGGACGCGGCTTTCAAGAATTGCAACTTTGGAAACGCAAAGGCGACGCGTTCCGCCAGGAACGCAATATCTCCGTTTCCTTCGTGCCCCTGCGCGGAGAATACGGCTGGACATAAACTTCCTCACCTGCTGTCCCTGGACAGACCAAAGCAGGCAGGTATTCTCCTTTTTCTAATCTATTTAGCCCGCAGATACTCGTCAATGGCGCGCGCAGCCTTGCGCCCGGCTACCATGGCTGTTACGACCAGGTCAGGGCCAGTGACGGCATCGCCGCCCGCAAAAACACCTGGCCGAGTCGTCGCTCCCGTCTCCGGATCAACGACCGTGATCAAACCCCAATCGTGAGTCTCTAGGCCAGGTGTCGTTTCGCCCAATAAGGGATCGGGCCAGTACCCCACCGCCTTAATGGCTGTATCGGCCGCAATGGAGAAATTCGAACCCTCCACGGGAATGGGACGGCGCCGCCCACTGGCATCTGGCTCCCCCAGCCGCATCTCCACACATTCCACAGCAGCAAGATGGCCGTCCTCACCGGCAATAAAGCGCACCGGCTGCACCAGGAAACGAAACTGTGCCCCTTCCTCTTTAGCCATCTGGCGATCTTTCTTGTTGCCAGGCATTTCCTGTTCGCTACGCCGATAAATGCAGATGACTTCCTCGGCACCCAGGCGCAGCGCTGTCCGCAAACAATCGGAGGCTGTGTCGCCACCACCAATCACGACCACTCGCCGTCCAATGGACAGTGGAGAGCGCTTATCCTCGGGCAGGAGATTGGGATCAGCGTTCGCGCGCATCAAGAAATCGCTTGCCTCATACACGCCCGGCAGATCCTCACCCGGGATGTTCAGAGCCGCGTCAACCCACGTTCCAACCCCAAGGAAGACAGCATCAAAACCCTCGCTGAACAAGTCATCTATGGTTTTGTCTTTGCCGATCCTTGTGTTCCCCACAAAACGGACACCGGCCTTTTCGAAATCGGCCCAACGACTGAAGAAAACTTCGCGAGGGAGTTTGAAACTCGGAATACCGTACACCAGCAAGCCACCCGGCGCCGGTTTCGCGTCGAAGATCGTGACTGCGTGACCACGTTGAATCAATTGTTCTGCACAGGCCAATCCAGCCGGTCCGGCCCCCACAATGGCTACCCGTTTCCCCGTCGGCGCGCCGACGGGAATGGTTACTTCCTGGACTTGCCGCTCATAGGTCGTGACAAAAGCCTCCAGGGCGCCAAAGCAGATCGAGACTTGTTGTTTGTTATTCGCGCAAGCACTCTGACACAATTGCTCATGTGGACAGACGCGCGAGCAAATTTCCGGAAACGAACTGGTACGCCGATAAACCTGGGCCGCCTCTACGAACAACCCCTGTTCAATCAGCCACATGGCAGTAGGTATATCGTTATGAGCCGGACAGGCCTGAACGCATGGCGCCGGATCAGGACAATGAACACAGCGCGCCGCCTCCAGGCGAGCCTGTTCCGCGTCAAGATGAATAACTACTTCGTTGAAATCGCGCACCCGTTCGGCTGGCGGGCGTAGGCGCAATCCCTGACATGGGGTCCTGGCGCGCTCTTTGCGGTCAATCGCGAGTTCACCACTAGATATCCACTGCATGGGCGTTTCTCCTGTTTCTTGGTCCTGCATCGTTGTTACCATGATACTCGAACCACAAAGACAGGCTAGGCGTAAATGTCATGATTGTTGACGACAATGATCACAAAAAATACCGGAATAGAATCCCCCCCCTCTGCGCCGGAAAATTCCGAATAAAATCGGCTTGTACCTCGTATATAGAAAGTGAGATCCATGATCCGGGATTATAGCCAGGAGGCCGAGGACAAACTCATCGAAGCCGCCATGATGAATGGCGATTCAACCGCCTTTGGCGAACTGGTACGTCGCTACTATGCTGGGCTTGTCACGATGATTTATCGGTTATGCGGTGACTCTGCTCTGGCAGAAGATATGGCCCAGGAAACATTCCTGCGAGCCTGGATAAACTTGCCCTCTTTTCGTCTCACCGCGCCTCTACGCAACTGGCTTTACCGTATTGCCGTGAACGTAACGCTTGACACGCTCCGCCGACATAAGACGGTCGCCGAGTACAACGAAGAACTCCAGGCCGGCGACCAGACGGTGAACCCGGAAGCCGCTTTGCTTGCCAGAGAACAGGCTCGACAGGTCCAACAGGCCATCGCTTCCCTTCCAGATGCCGCACGGATTGTCCTGGTCTTACGTGAATATGGAGGCCTTTCCTACCGGGAAATTGCAGAGACCCTGGATATTCCTATAGGAACCGTCATGTCCCGCCTGAATTACGCCCGCGAGCATCTGCGTCGTTCCCTGCTCAGAGTTGTATAGGAAACCGAACATGTACAAGTCTACCTCTGCTCTACTGAACGCGTACCTGGATGGGGAACTCCCTGCCGCTGTTCGCCAGAAATTGGAACAACACCTTCTCACCTGCCGGGCATGTCAACGCGAACTCGAACAGCTGCGTCAGGTTTCCACCTTACTGCAAACCGCCCCATTACCCGATTTTCTGCCCGCCGAACCTTTCGTCGACAACCTGACTCGACGGCTGACACCGCGCCCATCCCCAGCAACGCGACCTCATGCCATTTTACCATCCGCCTACCTGACGCCCCTGACTCTTTTGACTATCTGGGTCCTATGGCAGATAGGCCTGACGCTCAGTAACCTCCTTGACCTGGTTAAGAGCACGGGGATGGTGACGATCTCCATCCCAGGGATAGAGATTGGCGGGCAAAGTCTTTGGGTGACCTTGGTGCAGCTCCTGGCAGGTCAACATGCCCCATCCTGGCTTTCTACCCTGGCCTCTCTCAGCCAGTGGTCCTGGAGTTTGCAAATCGCCTGGATGATTCAGGCCGGAATCGCTCTCGCTTACGGCGCGTGGATCTTCCTCTGGCAACGGGGAACATCCCTCGCCGGGCGAACATTCGCTTTCCACCTCAGTTCATAAAATACGAAAGGAGAAACCCATGATTGACTTCGGCAAAATCCTCAAACGCGCCTGGCAAATCCTGTGGGAATATCGTACCTTGTGGATCTTCGGCATCCTGCTTGCCCTTACCGCGGGAGGCGGAGGCAACGGAAATTTCAATTTTCGCGGTTCACAACAAACTCGCTGGGAGCAGGCAGAAAGGGAACTTCAGTCGCTTCCACAATTCCTGCGTGAGATCGTGGATTGGTTCCAGAAAGATGTCCTCCCGATCCTGACACATCCGGAGGAACATGTTGCCACCATCATCACCATCATCGTCATAGTAGTCGCGCTGGCTATCTTGATCAGCATTCTCTTGACCATTGTGCGGTACGTTTCGCAAACGGCGGTCATACGGATGGTAGATCAGTACGAAAGCGAGGGCGTCAAGGTTGGCTTCCGCGAGGGGTGGCGACTGGGCTGGAACCGGCGCGCTTTCCGCCTGTGGTTAGTTGATCTGATTCTGACTCTCCCGATCACGCTGCTATTCCTGGCGATTCTGGGAGGAACGTCAATCTTGTTGATCGCTCTGATTACCCTGACGGGGCCCCTGGCCGTGCTAGTAGGAGTTGTCCTGCTCTTCCTGGAGATTATCGTCTTCGTCTTGCTCACGGCGTTTGTCTCCCTGCTGGCGCAATTTTGTGGACGCGCCACCGTGCTCGATGATCTCGGGACGATTGCCTCTATTCAGCACGGTTGGACTCTCTTCGTGAAACATTGGAAAAGCGCGGTGCTCATGTGGCTGATCACCGCCGGCCTGGGGATTGCGCTCGCGGTCGTCAGCGTGGTAGCGTTCTTCCTGCTCATCCCTGTCTACCTCCTGTTACTCCTGCCGGCGGCCCTCGTCGCGGCGATTCCAGGAGCGATCGCTTTCGGGATTGCCAGCCTGTTTACCACGACGCCCCTCACCTGGATCATCGGGCTACTGGTGGCCCTGCCTTTCTTCTTCACCGTACTCTTCTCGCCGTTGATCTTCCTGCAGGGACTCTACCAGGTTTACCTTTTCAATCTCTGGACGCTGACCTACCGCGAGGTAAAAGCCGTCGAGTCCGCCTCTCTTGCCTCCCTATCAGGAGTGGTAACTTCTGGCGACTAGCATCATCGAAACACAGGAGATGACTATGAAAAAGTACAAAGCCGTATTCATTGCTCTGGCCGCTCTAGTCGTAGTGGCAGGCGCGTTTCTCATCCTGCGTGGTCCGGCGAAGAACAACGCCAACAACGTCTGGCAAACCGCCCGCGTGGAGCGTGGCACGCTCACGGCGACCATTGGTGCAACAGGCACTGTGCGCGCCCGTCAATCCGCCACCCTGACATGGCAGACGAGCGGAACGGTAGAGAAGGTCAACGCACGAGTCGGCGACTACGTGACGGCCGGCCAGGTGCTGGCCACTCTGGAGAAAGATTCCCTGCCCCAAAACGTCATTCTGGCAGAAGCGGAACTCGTCACCGCCCAACGCACTCTGGACACCCTGCTGCACTCGAAAACGCCGGCCGCCCAGGCGCAGCTCAACCTGGCGGCTGCCCAACAAGCCGTGAAAGATGCGGAGCGCAACTACTACAACGTGACTGGCAAACGCGCCAGCCGTGAGACTATCGAAAACGCGGAAGCGCAGTACGCGCTGGCCGTGAAACGTGTGGACGAAGCCCAGAAGATATACGATCAGTACGCCCACCTGCCCGACGACAACCCACTCAAGGCCCAGGCCTATAGCAACCTCTACGCCGCCTGGCAGGCGCGCGATCGCGCCCTGGCTACGCTCAACTGGTATCTGGGCAAGCCCAGCGAAATTGACGTCGCCAAAGCCGAAGCGCAACTGGCCCTAGCGAAAGCCCAACTCGAAGATGCACAACGAGAATGGGAACGCCTCAAAGATGGCCCGGATGCCGCCGACATTCGCGCCGCGCAGGCCCGCGTGACAGCCCTGGAAGCCACGCTTAACACCGCTCGCATCATCGCCCCCTTCACCGGCACTGTCACCATTGCCCACCCCTTGCCCGGCGATCAAGTCTCTCCTGGCATGCCTGCCTTCCGCGTGGACGATCTTTCCCTCCTCCTCGTAGATGTCCAGGTCTTGGAGGTAGATGTAAATAGCGTGCAGGTTGGTCAACCAGTTGTCCTGACTTTCGACGCCGTTCTGCACAAAGAATATCATGGCAAGGTCATTGAAGTTGCCCAGGCAGGCGAAAACATACAGGGTTCCGTGTATTTCAATGTAACCGTCGCCATCGAGGACGCCGATGACAATGTCAAGCCGGGCATGACCGCGGCTGTGACTATCGTCACCAGGACCCTGGAAGATGTCCTGTTGGTTCCCAACCGCGCCGTTCGTCTGGTCGGGGGGAAGCGCCTCGTGTATGTGTTGCGTAATGGGAATCTGGAACCGGTCGAGATCACTTTGGGCGCCACCTCCGATACCGTAAGCGAGGTTATCGGCGGTGATCTGTTGGTGGGCGACGTGATCATCCTGAATCCGCCGGCTCAATTCGACGATCAAGGCGGCTTCCGCATGGAGTTCCGCTAACGCACGGCCTCTTTGTCCACCGGGAGAACGGCATTTATGGAAAACGACGCTGTCATTGAGACCCACGATCTGACCAAAGTATATAGGATGGGCGCGGTGGAGGTGCCGGCTCTGCGCGGCATCTCGCTGACCATTCGACGGGGAGAGGTCGTGGCGATCATGGGACCATCCGGTTCGGGCAAATCCACCTTGATGAACTTGCTTGGTTGCCTGGACCGACCTTCTTCGGGCGAGTACTTCCTGGATGGAGAAAAGGTTTCCGATCTAAACGATGATCAGTTAGCCGCGATTCGCAACCGCAAGGTTGGCTTCGTGTTCCAATCCTTCAACTTGTTGGGTCGAGCAACAGCACTGGCAAACGTTGAACTGCCACTGCGATACGCCGGCATACAAAGCGGACGGCGTGAACGGGCCCGTGCCGCGCTGGAAGCAGTCGGTCTGGGCGACCGCCTGTATCACCGCCCGGCCGAACTCTCCGGCGGTCAACAGCAGCGCGTGGCGATCGCGCGCGCGTTGGTCAACAACCCTTCCATTGTGATGGCCGATGAACCCACCGGCAACCTGGACTCGAAGGTCGGCCAGGAGATCATGAATCTGCTCCTGACCCTCAACCGCGAACGCGGCGTGACTCTCCTTATTATCACCCACGACCCCAACATTGCCGCGCAAACCCAACGCATCGTCCGTCTGCGCGACGGTCTCATCGAGGAGGATGGCCGATGAACTTTCTGCAAACAGTTCTCGAAGCCCTAGAAAGTCTGAACGCCAATAAAATGCGTTCCGGCCTGACCATGCTGGGCATCGTGATCGGCGTTGCCGCGGTGAGCGCTATGCTCGCCGTAGGACGCGGGGCCGAGGCAACGATTACCGGCTCGATCAGTGGAATTGGCACAAACCTGCTCTTCGTCTTCTCCGGCGGCAACCCCGACGTGCGCAATCCAAAACCGCTCACACTGGCCGATGCACGTGCCCTGGCCGATCCTTTTGCGGCCCCTTCCGTGCAGGCGGTCGCTCCGGTCGTTCAGGGCAATGTAGAGGTGGCAAGCGGCGGTGAGAAAACCAATACTGTACTTGTTGGGGCAACTACAGAGTATCTGAGTATGCGCAACTATGCGCTGCTCGAAGGGGAATTCTTCACGCCGGAACACCTGGCCGGGCGCGCCTCGGTGGCTCTGCTAGGACCTGAAGTGGCTGACAATCTCTTTGGACGCCGCGACGGTCTGGCTGGCGAAACGATCCGAATCAATGGGCAGCCCTTCCGTGTCCTCGGAATCCTGGTGCCTAAAGGCGGTGGCGCGTTTGGAAGTGAAGATAATGTCATCATTGTTCCCCTGGACACCGCTCGTTTGCGTATTCTGCGCCGGCAGTCCGATCGCGTTGGCATGATTCTCATTCAGGCGGTCAGTCCGGAGGCCGTGCCCCAGGCCAGCGAAGAGGTCGCGCAAATCCTGCGCCAGCGTCATCGCTGTGAAATCGGAGCGGATGACTTTATTGTCTTTTCCCAGGAGGACTTTCTCAACCTGGCGCGCACGATTACCGGTGTCTTGACCATCTTCCTGGGAGGCATTGCGGCCATCTCCCTGCTAGTCGGCGGTATCGGCATCATGAACATCATGCTGGTCTCGGTGACCGAACGCACTCGCGAGATCGGCCTGCGTAAGGCCCTAGGAGCACGCAAACGCGATATCCTTGTGCAATTCCTGACCGAATCGTCCCTGTTGAGTTTACTGGGCGGGCTCCTCGGCATTGGACTAGGATGGCTGATTTCGTTCATTGTCGGGAGAATCGCCGCCTCCTCCGGCACGCCCTTTACCCCAGTGCTTCACCTGGACGCCATCCTGTTGGCTACGCTCTTCTCCGCGGCTGTCGGCTTGTTCTTCGGAATTTACCCGGCCAATCGCGCCGCAAACCTGGAACCTGTGGAGGCTTTGCGGTATGAATAACGAGACGAAATCAAGTGTATTGATCACAGGCGCGGACAAGGGCCTGGGTCTAGCTCTGGTCGAACGATTCTTACAGGCTGGATACACCATCGTGGCTGGCATACACACAACCGCCAAAGCCCTGGAGGAATGTTTTTCCCGTCTGGGACGTCGCGCTATCCTTGTCCCGTTGGACGTCAGCGATATGGATTCGATCCGCGACGCTGTTCGCCAGGTGGCACGTCAAGTGACCGGCCTGGACGTACTCATTAACAACGCTGCCGTATATCCTCATCGTCCCAATCTTCCGTTAGAGGAAACCGATCTCTGTGACGGTCATTTGCAAAAGACGCTGGAAGTCAACACCTTTGGCCCCTTGCGCGTGACGCAGCAGTTCTTGCCTTTGTTGGAAAAAGGGCACAAGAAATTGATCGTCAATATTTCCTCGGAAGCCGGAAGCATTACCAATTGCTGGCGAACTAGCGAATTCGCGTACAGCATGTCGAAGGCGGCGCTGAACATGCAATCCAGAATCCTCCAGAATTACCTTGCTCCGCGCGGGTATCATGTATTGGCCATTCACCCCGGCTGGATGCGCACCGATATGGGCGGGCCGGAGGCCGATATTGAGCCTGGTGAAGCAGCCGAAGGTATCTTTGCGCTGGTCAGCCGCTCCTGGAATGCCGAAGACCCGATTTACATGGATTATCACGGCCAAGCAATGCCATGGTGAAACGTAAGCGAGAAAAACGTTTGCTGATGATCTTGGGGGGAGAGTGGCATGATTTCGACGGTTTTGCCAGAACGATGAGCTCTGTTCTGGCCGCGGCCGGTTATCGGGTAGACATTGCCGATGAGTTTAATTTGCTGCTCAACTTGAGCGTAGAAGGTTGGGATGGCGTCCTGGCGTACACCTGCTTTACAGGAGATCAGGGACAGGATACACCGCGCGGTTTGAGCCACGCCCAGGCATCTGCTCTGCGACACTGGGTACGCACTGGAGGTGCCTTTCTGGGCCTCCACGCGGCAACGGTGATCGGCAGTTCCGGACCAGACTATCGCTCCCTGCTGGGAGGAGAATTCCAATCCCACCCTCCGCCTTTCTCCTTCACCCTGTACCCGGTTGCCCAATCCCACCCTATTCTGGAAGGAATTTCTGCCTTTACCATCCATGACGAGTTTTACCTGCAAACCTGTGATCCTGATGTTCATGTTCACCTGATAGCCCTCTATGAAGGGATCGCCCACCCCATGCTCTGGAGCAAAACGGAAGGACAGGGACGCGTGGTTTACCTGGCGCCTGGTCACTTTCCTATGGTGTGGGAGATGGTTGTATATCAGCGGCTGGTGTTGCAGAGTTTGGCATGGATGATGGATGGTGGGTTGTAGGCGGTGGGTTGTGTTCGGTGGTGTGTTGTTTTTGGTTGGTTTGGTTGTGTTGGCTACACGAAATATATGCAGCGCACACCGTCAACGAATGCCGGGGACGAGGAAACAAATCGGGCTGCCTGCAGCACAGAAACCGATATTCGTTGCGAGCAATCCATGGATAGCTCCCTGCTGTGCCATATGAGTACTTCTGAAGTGTTTTATTGACTACACGAATAACGAATCGCTATCATTCCACCATTTCCCTTCACACCCAATCTCAGAAATCAGCAACTGCCTACCAGTGGCGCAAACCTTCGACTGCCGTCCGAACTAACAGGCAAAGCAGAGATTGTCTCAACTTTCCCAGGCCATCTGCCTGGGAAGCGGTGGCGGCGCGAGGCTCTGACACGCATAGGACCAAGGATTGGGCAAATTGGAAATTTGCCCTTTTTGGTTGTGGTGACTACACGAAATAAGCGTAGGAAACAACGAAGATAAATAGCAGGGATCATCCATAACGAGACCGCCCGCGGCACGGAGTAAGGAACTCGCTAATGTGCTCTCTGCTATGCTTGATAAGTACTTAGGGCTTTTTGTGGAAGTGTCTTATTGGCTACACGAATAACAAGCAGCGACGTATGATGTTTGGTCGTCTAAAGCCAGGCCGAAGACTTGTCTGGCGCACTGTGGGGCAAATCTCCGTCTCGCCATTGTTCGCAACTCAGAGATTTGCGCCAGAGATTTGCGCACAGGTAGGTACTTACAAACAAAAAAAATTCGCCCTCTGCCCTTCGCGCCAACCCTCTTTTCTGGGTACAATAAATAATATACACGCAACATTTACCAATGGTCCATTTTGTTCCAGAAAGGAGGCAATATGGCCGGGATACGCGTAGGTAAAGTAATCCATTTCTTCGATCGAATCAGCGTGGCAGTGCTTTCCCTGGAAAATACAATCCAGATTGGTGATACCGTCCACTTCCTGGGACGCGCCACAGACTTCAAGCAAAAAGTCGAGTCGCTCCAAATCGAGCATCAACCTGTTCAGCAAGCCGGCCCCGGCCAGGAAGTGGCCATCAAGGTCATCCAGAAAGTACGACCCAACGATTCGGTGTTTAAACTCATCGGCGAAGAGTAGCCTCTGCTCATTTGTGGGGAACAGGGAACCTGCCTTCATGCATGGTCACTAGGCTGGAGAGCGATAGCCACCTCTCCAGGCCAGGGAGCGTGTCGCGAACCGCGCCTCAGGAATCGTCATCCCCCACCTTCCCTGTTCGATATCACGTCAAAACCCCATCAGGGGGTATCGGCTTCGCGCCTCTTACTCTGCTTGCCTCGGCGCGGCATGGGGAAAGTAACGGCGTCCAGTGACAAGGGTTGTCCTGCTTCTGGTACCTCCGGGTATTGCAGACGGGGATGATATGTGCCGCGCAGGGTATTCAAGAAAGACTCGGCTATTTCGCTCAGGTCCTGGTGCGTAATCGGTGCCTGGATAAACTGACCCTCATTCTGACACCGATCCACCACTGCTTGAATGAGTGCACGCAATTCCTCATCGTTCTTGGGACGTTGGGCACGCGCGCGCGCTTCTACGCTATCTGCCAACATCAGAATGGCCGTTTCTTTGGACCTCGGCGTAGGCCCAGGATAACGGAAGCGGGAAGCGTCCACTTTCCCGCTATCGCCCCCAACCTTCTCCAAAGCACGATTGTAGTGGTAACGCGCCAGCAAGGTGCCGTGGTGTTCCTCAATAAAGGCAATAATCTGCGGCGGCAAACGATGCTTGGTAGCCAATTTGCGGCCATGGATCACATGGCGAATGATGCCCTGTGTTGCCTCCAGGGGGTCCATGTCATCGTGAGGATCTAATTGATCGGGGGGCTGATTCTCGATAAAAAACAGCGGATCAACGAGTTTGCCCACATCATGGAACAACGCCCCCACGCGCGTCAATAATCCATCCGCACCAATCCGTTCAGCGGCCTGCTCGGCCAGGTTAGCCACCTGTAGACTGTGCTGGTAAGTACCCGGAGCACGGCTCAGTAACTCTCGAAGTAAGGGGAAATCCGGGCGTGAGAGTTCCAGGAGCTGCAGCGCGGTCGTCAAACCCAGGAACTGGGCCAGGACGAATTGCAAGAATAACGCAATTCCTATGGAGACAATGCCGTTAATCGCGGCAGCACCGCTCAAGGTCGCAATTCCCAACCAATCCCAGGCCACATCCTGGAACGGCAAACGGAACGCGACGATCACCGCCGCGCCCGCCAGGGCAATGATTAGCGCCGCGCGCAGGAAAGCACCCAGACGACGCGCCTGCCCCAGCGCCAGCAAGCCGCAGAGACTGCCCATTAGATAGTAAGGCAGCAAGTCAAACGCCATGCCGAAGGAAGCCAGTACGCTCAAAATCACTCCAAAGGCAATGCCGGCCGGAATGCCAAACAAGACCGAGACCAACAGGGAAAACGCTGGCAAAGGGTAAAGATAAGGGAGAACAGTATGGCCTGGCAGGAACAGGCGCGCGCCTAGCAGGAAAATCAGGAATACCACGGACAACACCAGCAGCCCGCGTACCTCCTTAAGCGGTCCAGAGGCCGCCCGGTAGTAAAACAGCGCCGCCATCAGAAGGCAAACTGTCAACAGGGCCGCTGTCCCAGCCAGGCCGAATGAGGGACGTGTCTCCACCAGCCCCAAGAGCGTCAGAGCCTCCAATTCCGCCGCGCCGATGATCTGTCCACGCCTGACCACCGTTTGACCGCGCACATAGGATTTGACTACCGGCTGGACTGATTGACGCGCCGCCTGGCGCGCGGCTTCGGTTAATTCGGGACTGTAAAAGGAATTCGCCGTCACCAGTGGAGAAACCAAAGCAACCACAAGGCTGGCCTCGCGTTCCGTGAGCGAGATACTGACCAGCGAGGGCAACTTCGCCCGTTGGGTCTCCACATCCATGCTGCGAATAGCGTTCTGCATGATACGCTCAAGCACACGCTGCGCGTCACTCTGAACCAATTCCCAGCGATTGGGAGTAAGAAGCAAAAGGTTGCCAAGGTCCTCGTCGCGAAAGGCAACATGGGGCGTTTCCTGCAAGGCCACGCGTTTTTGCTCAACGGACAGCTCCGGGTTGGTCAACACTGAGGTCGCATAATTCAACGAGGCACGAAGTAGTTCCATCTGCTGACGGGCAACCGAGGGATCCGGCGGCGCGTAGACCGGTTCGACGGCACGCTCGGCAGATTGGCGGGCCTCCTCCGTCAGCACATGGCTTTCGTACTGAATATCACGCGGCGCGAGGAAATCCTGTGGCGCGACATCACCCTCGTGCAACGGCAAATTCGACGCCTCAAACCCCCAGGGCTGCACCAGAATCACAAAAGCCAGGATGCCAGCACAACCCAGCAGCAGGCCTTTCAGCAAACGAGGAGCCAAGCGGACAGCCATTCGTTCAACTTTTCTGTAGCAATTGCCGTACAATTGCACTGACCTGGTCGCCAGCAGCGCGTCCAGCCACGCGCGGCAGGAGTACCTTCATCACTTTGCCCATGTCGGCCGGAGAAACCGCACCCACTTCCGCGATAACCAATTGAGCCAGGGCGGTCAACTCTTCCGTGCTCATAGCCTGTGGCAAATAGGCCTGCAGGATAGCGATTTCGGCCTCGGTGGCCGCGACGATATCGGTACGGTTGGCGCGGCGCGCCTCCTCGACTGTCTCGGCACGGCTCTTGATTTCCTTCTGCAACAGGCTAATGACGGCCGCCTCGTCCAGGCTAGTCCGACGGTCTACTTCCGCCTGATGAATCGCGGCCAACGCCATCCGTATCGTGCGTTTGCGGACATCATCCCCGGAGCGCAAAGCCTCTTTGAGCGCATTTTCGAGTTTCGTTTTGGTATCCATACCATCACACTCCATAGAGAGTCAAGTAGTGTCATTATACCTGTAGCCGTGACGAGTGACAACTACTACTTTGGAGGGCAGGCGCGAGTATAATCTCTATCATGAACGAACAAGATTTCTTGTTCTTCGCCGATCCCGTGGCTGCCCAGGCCCGCTGGCGCAAACTGGAGTCCGCCTATGGTGAAGCCTTTCGTTCCTGCGCGGCGCGCCTATCCGCCACGCTGACCGCCGCGGCCGATCCTGATCGCGCGCTGGTATACTTCGCCCGCCTGGCAGAAGCCTGTGGTACATCCCTGTTCTCGGAATTAGAGCAACATCCCCGTACCCTGGAAAGCCTGATCACCCTGTTTTCGGCCAGTCAGTTCCTATCCGAAATTCTATTGCAAAACCCGGCCACGCTGTCCCTGTTCCACACCCGCCGGGCACTGACCGAACGTAAAACGATCGACCGCCTGCAAGCCGAGGCGGAAGAAGCCATGCGCGCCGTGCCCACCTACGTCGAGAAACTGAATGCCCTGCGTCGCTACCAGCACCACGAACTCCTGCGCGTTGGCGCCAGTGATCTTCTCGATCTCTACGACTTACGCACCGTCTTCTCCCAACTTTCCCGCATGGCCATCGGCCTGACGCGCGCGGCGCTGACGCTCGCCTGCGAACAGGTCGGCCAAACGGCGGAAGGATTCGTCGTGGTTGCCCTGGGCAAATTAGGAGGCTACGAACTCAACTACAGTTCCGATATTGACCTCCTCTTCCTCGCCAGGCAGAACGCCGAGGACTACACCTGCCTGGCCGAGAAACTAATCGAAATCCTTTCCCTGCCGACTGGCGAGGGCTTCCTGTACCGCGTGGATACGCGTCTGCGTCCCTGGGGACGAAGCGGGCCGCTGGTCGCCACGCGCGCAGGTTACCTGAATTACCTGGACGAATACGCCCGTCTCTGGGAAAAACAGGCGCTCCTCAAGTTTCGCCCGATCGCCGGCGACCTGCCTTTCGGCGAGGACCTGCGTCGCGAGGTCGAAGAACGCATCCACCGCGTGTCGGCCGCTCAGGTCCGACGCGAAATCTTTGCCATGAAACAGCGCACCGAAGAGTTCCTCCGGCAGAAAGGCCGGGAATGGGGCGAAGTCAAACTAGGAGTCGGTTCTATCCGCGATATCGAGTTCGTTGTCCAGGCACTGCAAATTACCCACCCCCACATTCGTACGCGCGTCACGCTCAAGGCCATCCCGCGCCTGCGCGAGGAAGGCCTGCTGACGCCAGCGGAGGCCGCTGTGCTCAGTGAAGGGTATGTTTTCCTGCGCACCATAGAGCATTATTTGCAAATCCTGGACTACCGCCAAACATACTCGCTGCCTTCCGATCCAAACGCTATCACCTTACTGGCACGGCGACTTGGCTTCGAGGGGCCGCAAGCCGGAGAAAACTTCCTGGCGCGGTACGAACAGCACCGGCGCGCTATTCGCACCATCTTTCTACGTAAATTGGGGCAAGAATCGGCCACAGACATATTGCCAGCCGAGCATGGTCAGGTCGTCGATTCGCACCTGGCACGCATGGACGCCTCCTACGCCGAAGCATTCCTGCCCGAAGATATTCATCGCCACGCTCTCCTGGCCACACAGTTAAGTACCGAACGCCAGGCTATTGTAGAGGCCATCCCAATCGAGGGCGGGCGCTGGCGTGTAACCATCGTCGCCTATGATTATCCAGGCGAACTCTCGCTCATCTGCGGCCTCCTGTTCGTATACGGGATGAACATCCTGGACGGCTTGGTGTTTACGTATGAACCGGAAGAAGAACAACAGGAAAGTGCCGGCCGCCACAGCGCAGGCCGTCCAGAACGGGCAAAACGCAAAATCGTGGATGTGTTTACCGTCAGGCCGGTCCACCCCTGCTCTCCAGAAGTATGGGAGGAGTATCAGCGCGATCTCAATCACCTGCTCCACATGATGCGCACCGGTCGCCGCCGCGAGGCGCGTGGCGAACTGGCGAAACGCGTCGGCGCGGTGGTCCAGACCATTCCGGGCGAGGAAATTCCTCTCCTGCCCATTGAAATCGAGATAGACAACGAAACCTCGCCGCGTTACACCGTATTACGGATTGACGCCCCAGATACAATGGGCTTCTTGTACGAGTTCACGAATGCTCTGGCCTTCTACCACATTTACATTGCGCGCGTCGTTGTTCGCTCGGTAGGGAGGCGCGTGCAAGATGTGTTGTACGTCACTGATGAAAAAGGGCAAAAGATCACCGACCCGCAACGGCAACGCGAACTGCGCGCTGCGGCTGCCCTCATTAAGCACTTTACCCATCTCCTGCCACGCTGTCCTAACCCCGAAACGGCTCTGTTACACTTTCGCGAATTTATCTTTCAACTCTTCCAGCGCCCGAACTGGACTGAGGAGCTGACCTCCATCGAGCGGCCGGAAGTCTTGAGCGCCCTGGCGCGCGTCCTGGGCGTAAGTGACTTCTTATGGGAAGATTTCCTCCGCATGCAATACGCCGAATTATTCCCGGTTGTGCGCGATGTGGAAGCCCTGCGCACCGCCAAGAGCCAAGCCCAACTCGAGGCCGAATTGCGCGCGGCCATTTCCAAGGCACAAGCCTCGCAGGCAGACTGGCGCACCGCCTTGAACACATTCAAAGACCGCGAACTCTTCCGTATAGACATGCGTCACATCCTGGGCTTGACGGCAGAATTCTGGGATTTCGCCATCGAACTCACCGAACTGGCCGAGGTTGTGATTGGGGAGGCGCTGCAGGGCTGCTGGGCCGAGTTGCGCACGCAATACGGTGAGCCACGCGACGGAAGCGGTGCCGTCTGTCCGCTCGTGGTCTGCGCTCTGGGTAAATTCGGCGGGCGCGAACTAGGCTTCGCTTCGGACATCGAGTTGATCCTCCTATACGATGGCAACGGCGCGACCGACGGGCCAAAGGTCATTCCCAGCAGCGAGTATTTCGAGCACCTGGTAGAAAGCTTGTTGAAGACAATTCGTACGCGCCGCGATGGAATTTTCCATCTCGATTTACAATTGCGGCCGTATGGCAAGCATGGCAGCCTGGCCGTCTCGCTTGAGGCGTTCCGTCGTTACTACGCACCGGATGGACCCGCCTGGGCCTACGAACGCCAGGCACTGGTCAAGTTGCGTCCGATCCTGGGGGATGAGACGCTTGCCCGGCAGATTTGCGAACTGCGCGACCGCTACGTATACTACAGCGGGCCGTTCGACGTCGTCTCTATGCGTGCCATGCGCGAACGACAGATGCGCCACCTGGTCAGCGGTGGCACGTTCAACGCTAAATACAGCCCTGGCGGGCTGGCAGACCTGGAATATCTCGTCCAGGGGTTACAAATCAACCATGGAGCCGAACACCCGGAAGTGCGAGCCCCAAACACACGTGCCGCTCTTGAGGCCTTACATGCCATCGGCGTGCTCTCCGATTCGGATTATACCCGCTTACGGAAGGCGCATACCTTCTTCCGCTGGCTAATTGATGGTCTGCGCGTCGTCCGCGGCAACGCCAGCGATGTGACTCTGCCGCCTGTCGACAGCGAGGCGTTCGCTTTCCTGGCACGACGCCTGCGTTACGGCAACGATTTGCTCCGTCTGCAAGAGGATATCCGTCGTTATGCCGGCGATGTCCAGGAAATCAGTGCGCGACTCCTGGGGTAAAATGGACGATGGACGATGGACGATGGAAGGAAAGTATGCACATTCTGGTTACCAACGATGATGGTGTGCAGGCGCCTGGACTGCTGGCATTGGTCCAGGAAATGCGTCATCTTGGCAAAGTAACCGTCTTTGCCCCCGACCGGAATTGGAGCGCTTCGGGTCACGTAAAAACCATGGAACGTCCCTTACGGGTCAACACCGTACAGTTAGCCGATGGGACACCCGCCTATGCCACCGATGGGGCGCCATCCGATTGCGTGGCGCTGGCCGCCCTTGGTCTCATTCCCGAGCGCTTCGACCTCGTGGTTTCGGGCATTAACCCGCGCGAAAACATCGGCCACGACATTACTTACTCCGGGACCGTCACCGCCGCCATGGAAGCCGTCATTACCGCCGGCGTGCCGGGCGTGGCCATCTCGCTGGAAGCCCCACCCGGAAACGGTCAACCGGATTTCGGCCCAGCCGCACGCGTCGCCCGCCGCATTGTGACCACCGTCATGGAACATGGGCTGCCGCCAGGTGTATTGCTCAATGTCAATGTACCCCACCTTCCAGAAAGCCAATGGAAAGGGATTCTCGTCACCCGGCAGGGCTTACGCGTCTACCGCGACGCCCTGGAAAAGCGCCTGGACCCACGCGGCCGCCCCTACTACTGGATCGGCGGCGAAGAGCCGACCGGCATTCCCGAAGAAGGCACCGATTTCGGCGCCCTCAAAGCCGGCTACGTCTCGGTTACCCCCTTGCAATTGGACCTGACCGATTATCGCACCCTGGAACACATGAAACAATGGCGCTGGGGAGAATGATGCCATCCGCCACGCCGCCGCCCCTGCTCACCCTCTAACAGGAGAGATGCCTATGTCTTACCATGCCTCAGATAGTCGTTATGATTCCATGCCCTACGCGCGCGTGGGCCGCAGTGGGTTGAAACTACCCCGCCTCTCGCTGGGCTGGTGGTATAACTTTGGCGGGGTAGACACCTTCGAGAACAGTCGCGCCATCGCCCGTTATGCCTTCGATCACGGCATTACCCACTTCGACCTGGCTAACAATTACGGCCCTCCGCCTGGCTCGGCCGAGGAGACGCTGGGCAAGCTCTTGAAACAGGATTTCGCCTCGTATCGTGACGAACTGGTCATTTCAACGAAGGCCGGCTGGGGTATGTGGCCAGGACCCTACGGCGATTTCGGCTCACGCAAGTACCTAATCGCCAGCCTGGATCGATCGCTCAAGCGCATGGGGCTGGACTACGTGGATATTTTCTATCACCACCGTCCTGACCCGGAAACGCCCCTGGAGGAAACAATGGGGGCGCTGGATTACATCGTCCGTAGCGGGCGGGCGCTCTACGTCGGTATTTCCTCCTATTCGCCAGAGCAAACGCGCGCGGCCGCCCAGATTCTACGTGCCTTGGGCACGCCGTTGCTGATTCATCAGCCGCCCTACAACATGTTCCGCCGCGAGATCGAGCGCGGCCTGTTACAAGTCCTGGAGCAGGAAAGCATTGGCTGTATCGTCTTCTCGCCTCTCGCTCAGGGGCTGCTCACCGATCGCTACCTGCAAGGCATTCCCCCGGATGCGCGCGCCAGCCGCACCGAGCGTGTCTGGCTGACCAAAGAAGACGTGGAGCGCAGCCTGCCGAAAGTGAAGCAACTGAACGAAATTGCCCGTCAGCGCGGGCAGACTCTGGCGCAAATGGCGCTGGCCTGGGTATTGCGCCTGCCGCAGGTCACTTCGGCCCTGGTTGGCGCAAGTCGGGTTTCGCAACTGGAAGAGAACCTGGGCGCGCTGAACAACCTGGAATTTTCCACCGACGAGTTGCGCGCCATTGATGCAGTGTTGAGCGAATGAGATGAGTTTTCGCCCTCGTCCCTCGCAAGTGGAGGTGCTGGCGTATCGCGGCGGTAAACTGGGCATCGTCGCCGTGCCGGGTTCTGGCAAGACCCACACGCTCTCCGCTCTGGCAGCCCAATTGATTCAACGCGGCGGCCTGGCCGAGGATCAGGAAGTGCTCATCGTCACCCTGGTCAATTCGGCCGTGGATAACTTCGAGAGTCGCATCCGGAACTTCCTCGGCCTGTCCATCCCACTTGGTTACCGCGTTCGTACCCTGCATGGCCTGGCGCACGACATGGTGCGCGAGAAACCGGCCGCCGTCGGCCTGGAGGAGGGATTCTCGATCATAGACGAACGCGAGGCCGCCCTGATCCGACGCGAGGCCATTGAGGCCTATCTCCAGCGCCCCGCGCCTGCCCTGGCAGGATACCTCAATCCCAACTTGAATGAACAGGAGCGCAAACAGGTTTACCGACAGCCTTTGGTGGATTTCCTGGATGATGTGGCGCTGGCGTTCATTCGGACGGCGAAAGATCACCGCCTGACGCCGGACCGTTTGCGTCAACTACTGGAGGCCGCACCTTCCCCCCTGCCCCTGGCCGAGATGGGCCTGGCGATTTACCAAGACTACCAGCATGCTCTCGCCTATCGCGGTGCCGTGGACTTCGACGACCTGATTCGCCTGGCGCTCGACTTGCTCGAAAACGACGAGGAGTACCTCGAGCGCCTGCGCTACCGTTGGCCCTACATCCTTGAGGACGAGGCCCAGGACTCATCGGAACTCCAGGAACGCATCCTACGCCTACTGGCCGGCCCGCACGGCAACTGGGTGCGCGTGGGTGATCCCAATCAGGCCATTTACGAAACGTTCACGACCGCCAGTCCGCGCCACCTGCGGAATTTCCTGGCTTCCGAGGCCGATGTGCGCGTCGAATTGCCAGAATCGGGCCGCTCACAGCTGTCCATCATCCGCCTGGCAAATTATCTGATGGATTGGGTACGAACTGCCCACCCGGAAGAAAGCGTGCGCGATGCCCTGACTCTGCCACACATTCTCCCGACTCCCCCTGACGATCCCCAACCGAATCCGCCGGACGACCCGGCCAGCGTGCACCTCGTCGGCCGCAAGTACAAGCCGGAAGATGAAGCCGAGGTCGTTGCCCAATCGCTGGCGCGCTGGCTGCCAGAACACCCTGATTCCACCGTAGCCGTCCTGGTGCCGACCAACCAGCGCGGCGCGGATGTGATCCAAGCCCTGCAAAAGCGCCAGATTCCCTACGTGGAACTCCTCTCCAGCACTGCTCCCACACGCCGGGCAACTGAACGTCTGGCCGCTGTGCTGGATTACCTGGCCGAGCCAACAGCTTCGCTCAAACTGGCCAGGGCCTACCTTGCCTGGCAAGGGGAAGAAGACGAGGATGCGCACGAATCCTCCGAGGAAAACCCGGAAGAACGGCAGCAAAGGCGCGATCTTCTGGCCAGCTTGCTGCGGAAATGCCCCCAGGTCGAGGCTTTCGTCGCGCCCACGCCTGCGCGCGATTGGTTGCTGGAACTCCGAGAATCCCCCCTCCGAGCAGATGAAGACACCCTGACGGAATTGGAAGATTTTCGCCACCTGCTGCATCGCTGGCAGGGACTGGCCCTTCTGCCAGTAGACCAGATGCTCCTGGCATTGGGGCAAGACCTGTTTACGGCACCCAGCGACCTGGCACTGACCCACAAGCTGGCCCTCCTCCTGAAACAAAGCGCCGACGCTCACCCAGAATGGCGCCTACCGGCTGTGGTTGACAATCTGAAACGCATCGCGCGTAACGAGCGACGGTTCATCGGCTTTGCGCTCGAGGATTCCGGCTTCGATCCAGAACGGTACCGCGGCCAGGTGATCGTTGCCACCATTCATAAGGCAAAAGGCCTGGAATGGGATCGCGTGTACTTGATGTCGGTGAACAACTACGATTTTCCATCCGCCCAACCGAACGACCGCTACGTCGCCGAAAAATGGTTTGTGCGCGATAGCCTCAACCTGCAAGCCGAAGCACTGGCACAACTCAAGGCGTTACTTTCTACCAGTGAATATGAATGGTACCAGGAAGGACAGGCCACGCGGGAAGCCCGGCTGGATTACGTTCGCGAGCGGTTGCGCCTGCTCTACGTCGGTATCACGCGCGCAAAGAAGGAGCTCATTATCACCTGGAACAGCGGCCGTCATGGCGATCAGACCCAGGCCCTGCCCTTCGTCGCGCTCCAGGGCTGGTGGGAACAGCAGCTCGCCTCGCGCTGATTCTCCCGATCAGGCCATCTCCTCCACTTCCAGCGCGTTGGCGCTCACAACCTGGCGGAACCAATAGCCGCTGTCCTTCACAATACGTTTTTGAGTTTTGTAATCCACATAGACCAGGCCGAACCGAGGCCCATAGCCCAACGCCCACTCGAAGTTATCCAGAAACGACCAGACGAAATAGCCCTGCACCGGCACTCCTCCCTGAATAGCACGGTGGACCTGCACCAGGTGATTGCGCAGATAGCGGATTCGCCGCTCATCGCGGACACGACCATCGAAATCTACCCCATCCGGAACTGGCACGCCATTTTCCGTAATCATGATGCGACAGGATGGGCGGTACTCGTCCCAGACGCGTCGGAGCAGTTCATAAATTCCCTGGGGATAAATCTCCCACATGGCCGAGTACTCGTTCCCCTCCGGGTGCACATCCTGAGCGTTCACCAGCGGGACCTTCGCATCATAGCGTATCACCGAGCGTGTGTAGTAATTGACGCCCAACACGTCGAGAGTCCGAATCGTTTCCAGATCGCCGGGCTGGATCAACCCCTTGAGAAGCGGCTTGACAAAGAGGAACTCCTCAAGCGGGGTCGTTCCTTTCAGCAGAGGGTCCAGTTGCAGGCGATTGATCACCGCGTCCATGCGTTGGGCGGCAGCGCGATCTCTGGGCGAATCGCTGACTGGATGGACTGGCCCTATATTCAGGGTAATCCCGATGTTCACCGGCTGACTGATCGCGCTGCGAATCGCCTGCGCGGCCAGGCCATGAGAGAGCAAGAGGTGATGGAAAGCCCACACCGCAGCGCGCACATCCCGCACTCCCGGCGCATGTTCGCCGGTAAAATAGCCGGCCATGGCACTGACCCAGGGCTCGTTGTGCGTGAACCAGGTCCGGACGCGATCGCCCAAACGGCTGGCAACAAGATGAGCGTATTCGGCAAACAGGTAGGCCGTCTGCCGTTCCGGCCAACCGCCTGCTTCCTGTAACGCCTGGGGCAAATCGTAGTGGCACAGGCAGGCATACGGCTCGATCTTGTGCTTGAGCAGTTCGTCTACCAGGCGATCGTAAAACCCAAGTCCCTTCGGGTTGACGTTCCCTTTTCCTTCCGGCAACACACGGCTCCAGGCAATCGAGAAACGATAGGCTGGGATAGCCAGTTCCGCCATTAAGCGAACGTCCTCACGATAACGATGGTAGTGATCGACGGCGACATCGCCGGTATCGCCGTTGGCGATTTTGCCCGGCGTATGGCTGAACACATCCCAGATAGACGGACCCTTGCCGTCCTCGTTCCACGCGCCTTCGATCTGGTAGGCCGAAGTTGCCACTCCCCACACAAAACCGGCCGGGAAGGTCAACCGTTTCATCTTTTTTCTTCCTCTCCGCTAATTTCCTGCCATAACTGTTTGAGCTTCAGGGCATCGGTCTCCAGAACGGGGCTTTCGCAGAGAACGCGCCCCTTCCCGGCCGAGTCTTTCAGAGCGCGAAGGATCGCCGCGAAGTCCAAATCGGCTTCTTCCATGATGAGGTGATTCTTCTCTCCGCGTGGGCCGTAAGCAATTCCGGAAAGGTGGATGTGGAGATTGTGCATGGCGGCGTCGCCCAGAGCGCGGTGGTATTGCTCCAGGACGCGCATCCACTCGTCGTAGGTGTTCATGCTGCCATCACCAGCCCGGGCGTGAAGGTGAGCAAAATCCAGACAGGGAACGACGCCCGGTATTTCCGAAAGTCGCAGTACATCCTCTAAAGAGCCGATCACCGCTACCTTGCCCATTGTTTCCGGACGAAGGGTAATCGGATTGCCGGCGGCGCGCAATTCCTCTACGCAAGTCTGTAAACGCGGCATGGCGACCTGTAAGGCCTGCTGTGGGGAAAGGTTGAAGTAGGAACCTGGATGGAAAACCACGTCGGTCGCGCCGGCCAGATGACCATACTGGGCGGCATCCATCAGGTACTGACGCAAGCGCGGCCATTTACTTTCCTCGGCATTCAGATTGATGTAGTAAGGGGCATGAATAGAGAGGGCCACGTCATATTCCATAGCCGCCTGTTGGATAGCCGCGCAAGCCGCCTCGCCAATGCGTACCCCTTGCACCCAGGCCAGTTCCAGAGCATCCAGCCCCAGCGAGGCCGTGTACTGAATACCGCCCACCGTCCCACCTGGCCGAGGGGGCGTACCAAGTGGTGAACCGACCGTACCAAAACGAAAGGAAAGCGCCATAGGAATTCTCCTATCATCAAAGCAGAACCTTGAGTTTTCCCCAGAGTGGCGGGCCGAGAATCAGTAGCCCAACGGCCACGGAGGTCAGCGCGGCGATGAGGACCGCGGCCGCGCCAACATCCTTGCCCACTTTTGCCAGCGGATGATGGGATGGACTGGCCAGATCCACTACGGCTTCCAGGGCCGTGTTGGCAAATTCCGCTGTCCAGACCAGGGCAATGGTCAAGAGCAAGACTGCCCAATCGCGCGCTGGCAGACGCAACCAGAGCGCCACCAGCACGACCAGGGCCGTCATCACTGCATGAATCCAGGCATTGCGCTGCGTACGAATGACGTACCACCAGCCATGGAAGGCGTACTTAAAGGCCCGCAAGCGGGAACGGAAGAATCTGGCCAATTCCTTGCTTGGATTACTCACAGCAACCGTCCTGTCCTTTCTCCAGCACACAAACTGCCTCGTCCTCACCAGCCCGAGGCAGTCCGCCATTCGCTCAGGCTTTGGTTACGACAACGAAGACCTGGGGACGTCGGCGGGTTTCATTATAAAGAAGAGCACGTATCGCACTGGCGATCAACTTCTCGTCATCGAGGCCGCCGCTGTTGATCATCTCATTAACCTTCTTTTGAATCAACGGGATCAACTCACCAGCATCCTCGGCAGAGACGAAGCCGCGCGTGATGACCTCCGGCTCCTGTAACAGGCGGTTCGAATACTTATCCAGCGTGACCGAAATGAGAACGATGCCCGCACGCGCCAGTTGTTCCCGTTCCCGCACAATATCATCATCCACCTCGCCAATGCTCTCCCCCTCCACGAATACGTAACCGCCCGGAATGCGCTCGCCCACGCGCAGTCCCTCGCGCCCCAGTTCCAGAACCTGTCCATTTTCGACCACACAGACGTTCTCGGCTGGAATCCCTACCTGTTGGGCAAGCCAGGCATGGCGTTGCAAGTGACGCAATTCCCCATGAATGGGAACGAAGAACTTCGGCCGGACCAGATTGAGTAGCAATTTCTGTTCTTCCGAACTGGCGTGCCCGGAGACATGGACGGGCGCAATGGCTTCGTAGAGGACGCGGGCGCCGCGTCGCAACAGGCGGTTGATGGTTTTATACACGCTCTCCTCGTTTCCAGGAATAGGATGAGAGGAGAGGATGATCGTGTCTCCTGGCTCCAGTTCGAACTGCCGATTGGTCCCTGTGGCGAGCCGCCCAAGTATGGAGGCAGGTTCGCCCTGCGCGCCGGTACACATCAGTACGACCCGGTTTTTTGGCAGATTCAGTGCCTCTCCCAAACTGACGATCATCTCATCGGGAATGCGCAGATAACCGAGAGCGCGCGCGATCTTGACGTTATCTACCATGCTGGTCCCCACGAACGCCATCTTGCGCCCGTGACGCTCGGCTACCTCGGCCACTTGCTGCATGCGCGAGATCAGGGAGGCAAAGGTAGCCACCAGAATCCGCCCCGGCGCTTGCCGGAAGGCCTCCTCGAGAGCAGGGGTAATGACGCGCTCCGAAGGCGTCCAGCCGGGGCGTTCGGCGTTGGTTGAATCGGCCAGCAGTACGTCCACGCCACGTTGGGAGAACTCGGCCAGTTTGGCAAAGTCGGTCGGCCAACCGTCTACCGGCGTCTGATCGAACTTGTAATCTCCTGTGTGCACGATCAAGCCAGCTGGCGTGACAATTCCCAGACCGATGCTATCGGGAATCGAATGGCATACGTGGAAGGTCTCGACCTGGAAGGGGCCGACCTGAAAGGTCTCGCCAGCCCGAATCGTGTGCAGGGAGGCACGGGAAGCCAGGCCGTTGCGCGCCAGTTTGACCTCCACCAGACCACGTGTCAGGGGCGTCGCGTAGACCGGCGCCGCCAGGTCGCTTAACACATGCGCGATCGCGCCAATGTGATCCTCGTGGCCATGAGTCAGCACGATGGCTTCCACGCGCGCCGCGTTGGCGCGCAAGTATTGATAATCCGGGATGATGTAATCCACGCCGAGCATGTCGTTATCGGGGAACATCAAGCCGGCATCCACGACCAAAATGCGGTCCTGGCACTCGTAGGCCATCATGTTCTTGCCGACCTCACCCAGGCCGCCGATAGGGATGATACGAAGGATGCGAGATGTCATAGGTATTCCGCTTGCAGGAGTCCTGGCGCGCCGCGCACCGACAGTCACTCACTCGATCTTGAGAATTTTCAGGCGAATCTTGCCCCCCGGCGTCTTGACCTCGACGGTCTCGCCGACACGACGATCGAGCAAGGCGCGCCCAATAGGGGATTCGTTGGAGATTTTCCCCTGGCGGGGATCCGCCTCCTTGGCGCCCACAATACGAAAAGTCTCCGGGTCCTGCCCTTCCTCCTGCACCGTCACGCGCCGGCCGATGGCGACCACGTCTTTTGGACCATCGCCTTCCTCCACAATGATGGCATGCCGCAACAGATACTCCAGTTCCTGGATACGGCCCTCCAGGAAGGCCTGGTCCTCTTTGGCTTTGTGGTAATCGGCATTTTCGGAGAGATCACCCATCTGAATCGCGGCGCGCAAACGTTGCGCCAATTCCTGGCGCGCAGGGCCTTTCAACTCTTCGAGTTCGGCCTTCAGACGGGCCGCGCCCTCTGCGGTGAGGTAAATCGCCTGCTTTTCCGTCACGTGCTACTCCTTGGTTCTAGGGTCGCAGGAAAGGATCATACAGCCGTTGGTGCTCCTCAATCGCAAAGCGGTCAGTCATGCCGGCAATGTAATCGCAGATGGTACGCTCCAGGCCGCGCTTTTCGATCCACTGCTGCACATGACCAGGCAGAATTTTTGGATTCTCGCAGTAGGCCTGGAACAGGTCAGCGATGATGTGCTCTGCTTTGACTTGCATCCGTACGACCCGATAATGTTGATAGAGGTTGTGGTAGAGGAAGTCCTTAAGTTCACGATGATGACGCTGCATGGTTTCACTATAGACCACCACCGGATGGCCGAGTTTCTGAATATCCAGAACCGAGCGCACACCGTTTTGCCGTAATTGTTCCTCGGTAGCATGTACCAAATCGGTCACCAGCAGGCCGATCAGGTGGCGAATCATGCGGTGGCGGTCCATGTCCTGAAGCACCGGGCCGCGCCAGTTACAGGCCTCGCACAGGATTTCCCATAAGGTAATCCCCTCAAGCATGGACGGGGTAATCATGCCCGAACGCAAGCCGTCGTCCAAGTCGTGCGTGGTATAGGCCAGTTCGTCCGCGGCATTGCAGATTTGAGTCTCCAGGTTGGCGCCCAGCTCGGGATCGTACTCACGGGCATCGGCGACGTCGTACTCGGATTCGTGTTTGACAATGCCCTCGCGCACTTCCCAAGTCAGATTCAGCCCGGGGAATTCCGGGTAGCGTTGCTCCAGCTCGGTCACAATGCGCAAGGACTGGCGGTTATGGTCGAAGCCGCCGTAATCCTTCATCAGGCGTGCCAGCGCGCGTTCTCCCGAATGACCGAAGGGGGAATGCCCCAAATCGTGCGCCAGGCAGATAGCTTCGACCAGGTCTTCGTTAGCCCCTAAGGCGCGCGCCAGGGTGCGCCCGATCTGCGCGACCTCCAGAGTATGGGTCAGGCGGGTACGGAAGTAATCGCCTTCATAGTTAATGAATACCTGGGTTTTGTACTCCAGGCGGCGGAAGGCCGTGGTGTGCAGGATGCGATCCCGATCGCGCTGGAAAGCCGTGCGGTACTCCGGCTCGTGATCCAAGTAGGCGCGGCCGCGCGAATCCCGGCTGCGCACGGCGTAGGGCGCCAGGTGCTGATCCTCGAGTTGCTCCAGGTACTCACGTGAGAAAATCATGGTAGAGAGTTTAATGCAGGAAAGACAGGCTGTCAACAAGAAAACGCCTGGTGATTACCCACAGGTTCGGAAATCAGCAACTACCTACCGGTGGCGCAAGTCCCCGACCTATCTATTGTACACATCTCGTTCGGCTGGCTCAGGATTTGGATTCAGACGTTAGGACAGCAGTTCAACTGCCGTCCTAACGCAGGCCAAGCAGAGATTGTCTCAACTTGAGCAGGCCATCTGCATGGGAAGTGGCGGCGGCGCGAGGTTCTGACTCGCGGGATGGGCAAAGGGTCGGGCAAATTTCCAATTTGCCCTACTTGTGGGTAATAGATAGGTCTCCGACTTGCGCAAATCGGAGATTTACCCCACACGACTGCCCTGCATAGGTGACTGTTGAGTAAACAATCGATCCTGGGAAAACCGCCTGTGGGCAGGCAGTTATGGCAGAATCTACCCGTAGCAAGGATAGGTTCTGCCCCACAGAGGTGAACAAGATGGGGGTAATCACCAAGAAAACGGTTACCCAAAGGTCTCCTCTGCGACGTGGTAAGGAGGCCGTCAACCAATTTTCGCAACGAATGAACGAATACCGGCTTTTACATCGCGGTAGTCATGCGTTTATGCGTTCCCGGCATTCGTTGACGGTGGTCCCTACTGCACCAACAAAGTCGAATACGGGGGGTAACACGATGTGGGTAATTGCCAAAAGAACACGTCACGTCGTCATCCAGGTTGACGCTAACTGGCGGTTGGGTTATAGTAGTACAGGTGAAACGTTCGCGGCAGATAGCAACCTCCTAATCGGCCAGGAAAGAGGTAGAGAACGGATGACTCAAAAAAAGAAGATTGAAGCCTACGAACATCGGGGACAGGAGCGACTCAACAACCCACCTGTGGGACTGGTGACGCCCGAGACCGACCCGGATACCGGAAAAAGGAAAAAATACGCCTACGATCCGCACCTGGACCCGCAACTGGTCTGGGCAGGCAAGGCCGAGCAGACCTCGTTCGAGGTGCCGACGGTCTCGCTGCACGTCCACGAGCGCATTGACCCGCGCACCATCCTCGAAGCCGTGCGCAAGCAAAACGGCAACGGCCAGCCGGTGCAGTTGCCGCTCTTCGAGGTCGAGCGCCAGGAGCCCTTGCGCCAGGCCATCGAGTTCTACCAGCACAAGCACGGCTGGACCAACCGCCTGATCGCCGGCGATTCGCTCCTGGTGATGAACTCGCTGCTGGAAAAGGAGGGCATGGCCGGCAAGGTGCAGATGATCTACATTGACCCGCCCTACGGCATCAAGTACGGCTCCAATATTCACCTAGATTAACGGCGCACTGGAAAACTACCCACGAGGGACTCAGAAAATTGGCCATAGTTGGTCGAATTCTCACTCACCGAAATTCTATCCGGTACAAGATGAGGCATTTTGATTTCCCTGTGGTCCCTCTAACCAATGTCTGGATCGATGTAATGGGCGCTCCTGACATCATGTACGTTGTACAAACCAATACGAAGGTTATCGAGCGCTGCCTCCTCATGACCACCGACCCGGGCGACCTGGTCTTCGACCCGACCTGCGTGCGCAAGGGGACGGGGGTGTTGGCCCTCCTAAATCCCCCCGACATCAGAGGGACTTCCACTCCCTCCCCGATGTCGGGGAGGGCTGGGGTGGGGCCTGCCTCCCCGATGTCGGGGAGGGCTGGGGTGGGGCCTGCCTCCCCGATGTCGGGGAAGGCTGGGGTGGGGCTCCTCCCCATCGAGACTATCCAACCAGGCGACTTCGTCTTGGGCCACGATGGCAAACCTCACCGAGTGCTGCGCACCATCCGCAAACTCTATCAAGGCACCATGATCGGCATCCAGCACAGCAGCTCAACGCAGATCCTGTGGGTCACCGCAGATCACTATGTTCTCTGCCAGAAGCGTACCCGATCCTACGGTGCCGAGCGAACGTGGCGTCACGTACCGAGAGAGCATTTCGAGCGAGCACGAGAATTGCGCCAAGAGATGACCCCGGCTGAGCGGCAGTTATGGAGCGCGTTACGTGGAGAGCAACTGGGCGTCAAATTCCGCAGGCAACACCCCATTGGCCCTTACATCACCGACTTCTACTCCTGGGAAGCCGGCCTGGTTGTGGAGGTTGATGGTAGCAGCCACTTCACCTCCGCTGCGCAGGACTATGACCGGGAACGGGATGGCTACCTTTCAGCCCTTGGGCTGACTGTGCTGCATTTCACCAACCAGGAAGTCACGTCTCAAAGAGAGGGGGTATTGAACAAAATCATTGAGGCTCTCGAGGCTGTCAAACCGTCGGAAGACCACTACAAACAATGGCGTCGAGCCGATTCGCTGCAAGTGGGTGACGTAGTGTATTTTGGTCCGGAGCAGGAGCCAGTCGAGATCACCAATCTGTTTTACGACGAAACCCAGGAAGAAGTCTACGATCTAGAAGTGGAGGGGGTACATTCTTTCCTGACGGAAGTGTGTGCTGTGCACAATTGTGGTTCTGGCACCACGGCCTATGTGGCTGAGCAGTGGGGCCGGCGCTGGATCACCTGCGATACCTCGCGCGTGGCGATTGCTATCGCCCGCCAGCGCCTCATGACCGCGGTCTTCGACTACTACGAGCTGGCGCACCCGGAAGAAGGCGTGGGCAGCGGCTTCAAATACAAGACCGTGCCGCATGTCACCCTCAAGTCCATCGCCAACAACCCGGAGATTGACGACATTTACGCCCGCATGCACCCGGCCATCGAAAAGGCCCTGGCGGAGCTCAACGCGGCGCTCAAGGGTGTGCCGGTGAAGTTCAAGGTGGAGCACGGTGGCCGCGCAGGACATTTCGTGGACTTTCGCGCGCCGGATTCAGAGACCTTCACCATGCCTTCGGGGCAGGTTGTAAAAGTCAACGAGCTGGTGGAGTGGGAAGTGCCGGCGAGTTTTGAGTTGTTCGTTGCCAGTTTTCAGTGGGATGCGACCGCAAACGCAGAGGAAAAAGCGGCCTTCGAAACCCAACTCCAAACTGAAAACTCACAACTACAAACTGCTTTCAGCCGTTTCCACCAGGCGCGCCGCGCCATGCAGCAGGCCATGGATGAGGCCATCAGGCGCCATGCCGAGCAGGAGACGCTCTACGACCAACCTTTCGTGGACAGGAAGAAGGCGCGCGTCACCGGCCCGTTTACGGTGGAGGCCGTTCCGGCGCCGGCGGTGAAATCGGTGGATGAGATTCTAGAGTCAAAGCCCGAACCGGCCGATCTCTCCATTGCCCGTTCAGGCGAAACGCTACGGCAAGCAGAGTGGCGCGATGAACTGCTACGCACCGGAATCCGCGGTAAGGCGGGCCAATATATCCGTTTCAGCCGTCTGGAGCCGCTGCCCGGCTGTCGCTGGTTACATGCTGACGGTGAGACCAAACCCAGCGCCGAGGGCGCGGACTCGGTGCGCGACGACGCGCCTGCCTACAATCCCATGCGCGTGGTGGTCTCCTTCGGCCCCGAACACGGCCCGCTGGAACAGCGCCAGGTAGCCCAGGCCATTGAAGAGGCGCAAACGCTGGTCCCCAAACCGAAATTGATCGTGTTTGCCGCTTTCCAGTTCGACCCAGAGGCCGCCAGAGATATTGACGAAACGAATTGGCCGGGCGTTACCCTCCTCAAAGTCCAAATGAACGCCGATCTCCTGACCGACGACCTCAAGAAGAAGCGCGCCAGCAACGAATCGTTCTGGCTCATCGGACAGCCGGATGTGGAAGTTATGAGTTTTCAGTTTTTAGTTTTGAGTGAGAAGAGGATTGCGGAATATGAAACCTTCAAGAAGCTATCGGGACTTGATCGTCTGGAACAAATCCATGGACTTGGTTGGCAAGATTTATTCCTGTACGCGCTCCTTTCCCAAGGAAGAGATGTATGGGCTTACCTCGCAAATCAGGAGGGCTGGGATTTCGATTCCGGTCAATATCGCGGAGGGCCAGGCAAGAAACAGCCGTGGCGAATTCCGCCAGTTTCTTGGCATAGCTCAGGGTTCACTGGCAGAATTGGAGACATTGCTCATGATCTCGCAGAATTTGGGATTACTGACCTCGAAAGATGCCGAAGTATTATTGAACGATTGCGCGGAAATCGGGAAATTGTTGGCAGGCTTGAAGCACTCGCTCAAAGGTTGAGCTTCCCCCTACCCTATTCCACTAAAAACTACCAACTAAACACTAAAAACTACTACCGCGTAGCAGTGCACGGATTCGACTACTACAACACCAAGACCGGCCAGATCGAATCCGGCAGCGCCGACAAGATCGCCCTCTGGATGCTCGATACCGATTACGACGGCCGCAGTCTCTACCCACACCAGGTGTTCTTCCCGATGGCCGGCGAAAACGAAGGTTGGGCAAAACTGGCCCGCAACCTCAAGGCCGAGATAGACGAGGAACTCATCGAGGCTTACCGCGGCACAGTGTCACTGCCCTGCGAGCCGGGCGAGCATAAACGAATTGCGGTCAAGATCGTGGATGATCGAGGCATTGAGAGCCTGAAGGTGATACAGCTGGAGCGATGAATACACGAATAGAAATCCCTCGTGAAGCCATCATCGCATTTTGCCAAAAATGGCAGATCGTCGAGTTCGCCATGTTTGGATCAGTGTTGCGCGAGGACTTCCGTCCAGACAGCGATGTGGATGTGCTGGTCACCTTCGCCCCAAACGTACACTGGACATTGGCGCAATGGCTGGAGATGATCCGTGAACTGGAGGCCATTTTCGGGCGCAAGGTGGACCTTGTCGAACGGCATCTGGTTGAGCAGAGTCCCAATTACATTCGTCGCAGGCACATTTTGAAGAATCTGGAAAGCATCTATGTGGCGGGATGAGGCGTATTTACTGGACATGTGGATTGCCGCCAGGGAGGCTAGAAGCTTCTCGGAAGGACTGACCTGGGAGCAATTTTGTGACAGTTCGCTCCACCAGCATGCGATCGCGCAAGCATTAGACAACATCGGGGAGGCGGCTCGGAAAATCTCTCAGGAGACCAAGGAGGCTCACCCTGAGATCCCCTGGCCCACCATTGTCGCTTTGCGGCATCGAATTGCGCACGACTATTTTGGGCTTGATCTGGTCAGAGTATGGGAGATTGTCACAAAAGACCTCCCTGCCTTAAGTGCGGTTTTGGAACCTCTTGTCCCCTCTGAGGAGCCAGAATGAGCCGGACTACCATAGACCGCCTCATCATCAACTCGCCCTACGAGGAGCCAAAGTGTCACTGGCGCTACGATCGGGAGACGCGCACCTTCGATCTGGTTAAGGGCCGCCGGCCGGCGGGGTACGTCGTGGCCACGCCGGGCTCCAGGGCCTTCGACGATCCCGGCATCTTCGTGGAAATCCCGCTCGTCAACCAAATCCGGCCGCGCGTCAAGGCCTGGCGTGAGGCGGGCTATCCGGGCGTGACCAGCATCACCAAGCGCCTTTTGGAACACTGGCACGACCCGGAGCGGGAACAGCGTTTTTTCTTCTGCCAGCTTGAGGCCATCGAGACGCTGATCTGGCTCGTGGAAGCGCCGGCCGCTGAACGGGTAGGGATCGAAATCCCCGGCGACGGTGGAGATTTTATGCGCCAGTGCTGCAAGATGGCCACCGGCGCAGGTAAGACTGTCGTCATGGCCATGGCAATCGCCTGGCATATCCTTAACAAGGTCGCAAACCCACAAGAGGCACGCTTTTCCAAGCATGTGCTGGTCGTGGCGCCAGGGCTGACGGTCAAAAAGCGGCTTCAGGTTCTGGAACTGACCGCGGTCGGCAACTATTACGAGGCCTTTGACATCGTGCCTTCGGCGCTGCTGGACAAACTACGCCAGGGAAAAGTGCTGGTGCGCAACTGGCATGCCCTGGCCTGGGAGAGCGAAGAGCAAATCAAGAAGCGCAAAAGCGTGGACAAGCGGGGCGTGAAAAGCGACGAAGCCTACACCCGCGAAGTGCTGGGCGAAATGGCCAACGCGCGCCACATCCTGGTCATCAACGACGAAGCCCATCATGCCTGGCGCGTCAACTGGGAGGCCGTGGGCAAGTACCTGCGGCAGCGCGATTTGAAGGACAGCGCCGCGGAAGCCACGATCTGGATCGGTGGGCTGGACCGGCTCCACCGCACTCGGGGTATCCTCTTGTGTTACGACTTCTCTGCCACGCCCTTCACGCCCTCGGGCAAGCAAAGTACCGAAGAGGCGCTCTTTGGCTGGATCGTTAGCGACTTCGGCCTGAACGACGCCATCGAATCAGGCCTGGTCAAGACCCCGCGCGTGGTGGTGCGCGACGATGCCGTGCCGGACGCCAAGACCTACAAGTCGCGCCTCTACCACATCTACAACGACCCGGAAGTGAAGGACGACCTCAACCGGCCCGCCGAGCCGGAAGAACCGCTACCCGACCTGGTACTCAATGCCTACTACCTGCTGGGCTATGACTGGCGCGAGACCTGGAAGGCATGGCGCCAGGCCGGGATACCCACACCGCCGGTGATGATCACCGTCTGCAATCGCACCGAGACGGCCGCGCGGGTCAAACATGCTTTTGATTCGCGGCGTATCCACATTGATGAACTGTGCGATCCGGAGCGTATCCTGCACATCGATTCCAGGGTGCTGGCAGAGGCGGAGGCGCGGGAAGAGTTTTTAGTTTCTAGTGGTCAGTTTTTAGTTTCTAGTGGTCAGTTTTTAGTTTCTAGTGGTCAGTTTTTAGTTTCTAGTGGTCAGTTTTTAGTTTCTAGTGGTCAGTTTTTAGTGTCTGGAGGTGGGGTGTCAGAGGAATATGCCGAAGAGAAAGAAGAAGAGCCGGCGGGCACACCCCAACCCTATCACTCAAAACTCAACTCTCAACACTCAAAACTCGAACGCGCAGAGCGGTTGCGCCAGATGGTCGACACGGTCGGCAAGGTCGGCCAGCCCGGTGAGAAGATTCAAAATGTCATCGCGGTCGGCATGCTCTCGGAAGGCTGGGATGCCAAGACCGTTACCCACATCATGGGGCTGCGGGCTTTCACCAGCCAGTTGCTCTGCGAGCAGGTGGTGGGGCGGGGCTTGAGACGGACATCCTACGAGGTGAACCCTGAAACAGGGCTGTTCGAGCCGGAATACGTCAACATCTTTGGCGTGCCCTTCACCTTCCTGCCGCACGAAGGCGGGGAAGGTGGCCCGCCGTCCCCGCCAACGCCCAAGACTGCGGTCGAACCCGATCCCCAAAAGGCCGAATTCGAAATCCGCTGGCCGAACGTGGTACGCATCGAACGCGTCTTCCAACCGGTGTTGACGCTGGATTGGTCGAAGGTACGTCCGCTGGAACTGGACGCCGCCCAAACGGCCCAGGTCGCCGAACTGGCTCCAATCCTCGAAGGCAAGCCGGACGTGACCAAGATCGAGCGCATTGAGCTGGAACGCCTGGCACGCGAGTTCCGCACCCAACGCATTATCTTCGAGACCGCGCGGGATGTGTTCGACCAGATGAATCACACCTGGCAGGGCAACAAAGAAGTCCTGCTGGCGCAACTGATCAAGATTGTCGAACAATTCATTGCCTCGGATTACATCACGATCAAGCCGCCCCTATTCTACCAGGACGCACTCCGACGCCGGTTGATCATCACCCTCAACCTGTCGCGCGCGGTGCAGCACGTGTGGGATGCTGTGCGGCAGGAAAACACCGAGCGTCTGGTGCCGGTCTTCGATCGCGACCATCCGATTCGATCCACCGGCGACATGCGCACCTGGTACACCGGCAAGCCGTGCGCACGCACGAAAAAGTCGCACATCAACGTCTGTGTGTACGACAGTACCTGGGAGGCCTCGGATGCATTTGCCTTGGACAATAGCGAGGCGGTGAGCGCCTGGGTCAAGAACGATCACCTGGGGTTTGAGATATTCTACATTTATCACGGTGTGGTCCACAGGTATCGTCCCGATTTTTTAGTGCGCCTGGCCAACGGCGATATGCTCATCTTGGAAACGAAAGGACAGGATACCGAGCAGGATCAGGTAAAGCGCCGCTATCTCGACGAATGGACAAAGGCCGTGAACGAGCACGGAGGGTTTGGCCGGTGGCAATGGGCAGTGGCCAGGCATCCCGGCGAAATCCGAGGTTGTCTAGCAATAAGTTGAGAAACATCAGCCACTATGCGTCCATCCTTAACTATAGCCCCTGTTCGCCAATGGCTCCTCGCCATGTGGTCAAGGGCAGTTTTGTTGCTGATTTTGTTTTTACGAGATCCTAAACTGTGAGGATATGCCTATGCCGCAATCCAATTACAAATATTGGTTCCTGCTTATCTTTCTTCTGGCCGTGTTCTTGCGAGTAGGGTTGAGTGCCTTCAACTTTGATCCTCAAGACCGGCAGGTTGCCACAGAAGGATGATTGTTGGGAGTGTTTCCAACCCAAATTGTTTCATCTCCTATTCGCAGGGGCGATTAAAATCCTGGGCTTAGCGAACGAGGCAGGGTATCGCCAGAACATCGCTGGCCAGGCTCTTAATCTCATTGCCGGCATCATCACACTGGCCATTGTTTGGTCATTCCTGAGAAATTTGAACGTCAGGAACGAGAAGCTCAAAGTGCTCGCCTTTGAGTTGGTGGCATTAAACCCTGACCTTCTCGGAATCCATTCCCAAGCCACCAATGACACCCTGGTCATCTTATTCTCCACCCTGGCACTGATAGGCACATACCGCTTCTTGAATCAGGAAAAGGCAGTCGATTTCGGACTCAGCATTCTCTATATTCTTATACTCTCCTGGCAATTTCCTCGAAGACGAATGGTTGGGTAACGGCCATAGCGATCCTGTGTTCTTTTCTGATAGCCTTCTGGATTCGCAAGGAGAGCCGAATTAAGTACGCGGCGTACGCGGTGATATTCTGCCTTGTCGTCACAGGGCTGAGCGTGCTTAATCCTTATCAATACATTCCAAACTATCGTGATTACGGCTCACGATCTTGTAAATATTGATCGGGAGCCCTCCCTGACCTGGAGGATGATGATTGCAAAAGAGCAACCGGCGTTCCGCAGAACACGTTTAGGACGATAAGAAACCAAGCGAGGACAGATTGCTTCAGTTCGCCACCACAACCATGAAAGAAGATATTACCGCTTACATCTTCAACCGGCTCTCGCAAGCAGTTCCCCTTAGGACAGCAGTTGAACTGCCGTCCTAACGCCTGAGGTTACAGCAGAAGAGAGAAAAGCTATCACAGCAACGGTGCCCCACCAACCTTACCGCTTGTCAGAAAGGCACGCCGTCAGGGAAACATCCTGCCTCCACCTGTCAGCAGCAACTCCTCATCTACTCTCGCCTCGAAGTCAATTCGCCTCTATCCTTCCTTCGAGACAATCTCGGATTGTTTCCACCAGGCCACTCCCAGCAAACCTGGACCGGCATGTGCCCCAACGACCGGCGTCAGTTCGGTGATAAACCATTCTGTTGGTTGAAAGTGGGACAACAGGTCCTGAGACAGGGCCTGCACCTCAGCCAGCGCGTCCGTATGACAGAAGGCCAGGGCTAGCCCTTTCGTTGGGAGCGCACTTGTGAGCCAGCGAACCATCTGTTCTACGGCCTTCGTTTTCGTCCTGGCCATGGACAGAAGACGGATATGCCCCTGTGAGATCGCCAGCACCGGGAAAACATGCAGTGCCGCCCGGATCCATTGACGCGCCTCGGCCACCCGTCCACCCGCCGCCAGGAATTTGAGCGTATCCAGCACGCCCACGAATCCTACGCGCTGACAGATCTCCTCGAACGCCTCCAACAGCGCCGGCAGAGGGCAACCGTTCCTGACCAAACGTGCTACGGCCAGCGCCACGAAACCTTGCGCCGGCCCCGCCACGCGACTATCCAGCACATGCACGGGGAAAGATTCGCCGATCATTGCAGCGGCCAGATGGGCCGCCTCCCAGGTCTGCGTTAAATTGGCCGGCGGCGTGACGACAACCGCCGCCTCATGTTCCTTCGCCAGACGTTGGTACAGAGAGAGATATTCTCCCGGCGACGGCGCCGAGGTACGAGGCAGGCACTGCTCCTCACGCAAAGTACGATAATAGGCGCGCGAGTCAATATCTACCCCATCCCGATACACGCCATCCGGTAGAATCAGGCTGAGTGGGACAACATGGATCTGTTCGCGCGCACAAATCTCCGCAGGTAAGGAAGCCAGGCTATCGGTGACTACAGCAATCGGCCGTGCAGGCAGCGGCGCTTCCTTTGGGGCCAGCCAATACAGGAAAAGCCTCCGGGCGCCGGGGCGGCGCGCCCAATCGTATAGAATTTGGGGAATGGTACACACCCCCATCGTGATCAACAGAATCAGCGGCGAGAGCACTACCACCAGCGCATAGCCTCGCCAATAATTCAACCCCATCAAAAGCAATAGGCCAACCAATGCCCCGGTCACCGCGCTGCCGGTAATGACCAGATACACCACCCCCAGAACCGGCAAAACCAGCAGAGTCTCAAGAGGCGTCAGAGCTAGCAATGCTCCGAGCGAGGTCGCCAGGCCCTTGCCGCCCCGAAAGCGGAAGTAGAGCGGATAGCTATGTCCAATAACCGCCGCGACCGCCCCGGCCAGCGCCCAGCCCTCCCCCAATCCCAAGCCGCGGGCGACCAGGACCGGCAACGCCCCTTTCGCAAAATCTACCAGACCAACGCAAACCGCTGGCCAGATTCCCACGCTACGCGCCACATTGGCCGCCCCCGCGTTACGATTGCCCAGTGTGCGAATATCCTTACCTGTCCACAGGCGCGTGACCAGAATGGCCGAGGAGACCGAGCCAAAGAGATATGCCCCCAGCAGCAAGGCTACACGTTCCAGACTGAGGATCATCGCCCGCTCGGCAAATCACCATCTGCCCCACTCCCCAGGGGCAGAGAACAGACGCTTATTTTCCGGCAAAGCAGAGGGCCGCGCGCAGGGCTACCCCTGCGGCCCTAACTGCGCCAACAGGCTAGCAATCGGCCGTAACCCAAGCCACCACTGCTCCTTAGGACGCTGGAAACGGAAATCCACCAGCCGTTCAAAATCGCGCATATCGTGGAACTTAATCTGCCCATCTTGCATGCCGATGAAGGCACTACCGCTGCCATCTTTTTCGCATTCCGCGATCAAATACTCCAGGCACAAACGCGCCAGGCGTGTCGCTTGAATCCGGTCAAATGGCGAAGGATCACCACCCTGTTGCAAGTGTCCCAGGATAGCCGGGCGGACATCGAACACATCACGTCCCTCCTCCTCGAACAAGGCGCACATGAACTGCGTGTTATAAATCGGATTCGCGTACTCGTTGCGAATCATCAATCCCAGCCGCCGTCCGGCCTCAAACCCACGCATCAACCGCTCCACATCCGCCTGCAAATCCTTGAGCGTGACCCCCTCCTCATGAATGTAAACGCGTTCCGCTCCGGTTGCCAGACCACTCATCAACGCCAAGTAACCACACCAATGCCCCATCACTTCGACCACAAAGCAGCGACGTGTGGCCACCGCTGATTGCTTGATCTTATCCACCGCCTCGACAATGTTGTTCAAGGCTGTATCGGCCCCAATGCTGAATTCCGAACCGGGCAAATTGTTGTTGATAGAAGCCGGCAAACATATTGTCGGCAGGTCGAAGGCCGGAAAGTTCGAGCGATTCAGGAGCATATTATAGACAGCCTCATAACCATTCCAGCCACCGATTACGAGCAAGGCGTCAATGCGATGATCCTCGATAGCACGCGCGATCGCATACAAATCGCTCCCTCTCGGCACCAAGCGACTCGTGCCCAACTCGGAACCGCCGCGCGAGACCCAGCCGCTCACGCTCATCCAGTCCATTTCCTCGATCTCCCCTCTGGCCAACCCCTCAAATCCGTTACGGATACCAAGCATGATGTGCCCCCGATCCAAACCCAGGCGGACGGCGGCACGCACAGCCGTGTTCATCCCCGGCGCCGGCGCACCGGCGTTCATCACCGCAATGCGGAAACGTTTCTGCCCACTTACCGGCGAATGCGGCAAAGCGCGCACCATCGTCTTCAACGTATCGAAGGCATCCTTAAAACTCGAGGTACGCAGTTGCATGGCCTTCTCATAATCCCTGGCCTCGATGACCTTGGCAACCTCCTGAGTCTTCTCGACGCACTCCATGAGTGGCATGTGGGTCAGACGGTTGCTGCGAATCCCGATCACGACCGGTTCCTGATCCTCCCTGGCTCGTAACAAGGCCTCCACCGCCTCGTATCCGAGCAACGTGCCCAGCACACGGTCATAGGCGCTGGGGCGTCCGCCGCGCTGGACATGGCCGAGCACGGTTACCCGCACCTCCTCGCCCAGACGTTCTTCCAGCGCTTTTTGCACGTCAGCACTACCGATGTAGTTCCCATAGCGATCGCGCGCGCCTTCTGCCAGGATAACAATGCTATCGCGCCGGCCGGCCTGGCGGCCCGCCCGCAAACGTTCCGCCATGACATCCTGCCAGTTATCCACATCCGGCGGCGATTCGGGAATGAGCACCCAGTCAGCCCCGCAGGCCAGAGCGCTCATCAAGGCCAGGTAACCGCAGTTGCGCCCCATGACCTTGACAACGAAGGTACGTTGATGACTGGCCGCCGTACTGGTAATCGCGTCTACAGCCTCCGTGATGCGATGCAAAGCGGTATCCGCGCCGATCGTCATGTCGCTGCCATAGAAGTCGTTGTCAATGGAACCTACCAAGCCAACGATAAGCAAGTAGGGGTGCGCGGCCGCCTGCTCCGCGGAAATTTCTCCGCGCTCGACCAATTCGGATAGAAGGGAAGGCCACTCCTGGCGGAAGACGTTTGCCCCCGTCAACGATCCGTCACCGCCGATGACAATCAGGCCGTCTATACCATACTCCAGTAAATTCTTCGCCGCGGCGCGCCGGCCCTCGCGCGTCATGAAAGCCTCGCTACGCGCCGTGCCGATAACCGTCCCCCCTTGATGGAGAATGCCGCCAACCGAATCCCAATCCATTTTGCGGATGCGCTTGCCGCCCTCCACCATGCCCTGGTACCCTTCATAGATAGCGTAGATCTCTGCACCGCGATAGAGAGCAGTACGCACAACCGCCCGTACCGCGGCATTCATCCCCTGAGCGTCGCCACCGCTGGTCAGAACTGCAATGCGCTTTCTGGTGTTGACCACTTGTTTCCTCCTGACGAAGACAAAAGATTGCGCGGAATATGATGTTAATTGTACCGCGATTGTGCGGGGATATACGTCCATCGTCCACCATCCACCATCCATCGCCATCGTCTGTGATATAATATTTTCACCGGGGATGACAGGCTTCGACGGAAGAGGCTGGTCCCGGAATGCGAGCCGAGAGGCGCCGAACTCGAAAAATCAGCGCAACCAAAAAGTGCCAACCGCACTCCCTATGCCGCCATGCCGCTCGCTGCGTAAGCAGTAGAGAGCAGAAGCGGTCGGTCTCCAGAAGAGAGGCCGCGTCCCCTCTCCCCGCTCTCTGCCCGGCGGAGAGTGTGGGCGTGAGAAAGGCAGAGTGCCGTGCGCGACGCCGCTAACCGCGCGAAAGAGGGGCTTTCGGGTCCCAGCGGCTGGCCGCCAGAACGGTTTGTCGGTGGAACGTCTGGCGGTGAGCGCTCTCAACCGACTACGCTCGTAGATTTCCGAGGGCCGAATCTTTCGGACGCGGGTTCGATTCCCGCCATCTCCACCTTGCTACGCGCGCTCGTTCTCCACGAGCGCGCGGTTAAGTTTCCGGCCAACTCTGTTCCATGTACAAATGGCACAACCCACAGCCCTATCTGTTCCCACAAGTAGGGCAAATTGGAAATTTGCCTAATCCTTTGCCCCATCCCGCAAGTCGGAGACTTGCGCCACAACCATTTCCCATGTAGATGGCCTGGTCAAGTTGAGACACTCTCTGCTTGGCTTGCGTTAGGACGGCAGTTCCACTGCCGTCCTAACGCCTGAAATGGCCACGCCTCTCAAACCATGCTTTTCTGCCCTGATCTTCCAGAGCAAGTTTCTGGCTAATCCAAATCCTGGCTAACCGAACGAGATATGTACATAGATAGCCCACAACCACGCCGGTAGGATGCACATCCGTTGAACAGGCTCTTTTGGTAAAATCATCGTATGTTCGTGCTCTACCTGGAACACTGGCAACGTTACCGCGCCCAGGCATTCCGCCTGCCACCCTACAGCCCGGTGCGGACTTTCAACGAGGCCCTGGAGTTCGTGAATCAACGCGGCTTCCTCTTTTTCTGGCCGGTCAAAGGCATAGACCTGCCCTCCCTCTGGACAGCCGTAGCCGGCAACCGTCCCGTCGCCGACGCTCACGATGACCCCGCTCACATCACCTGGGGCTGGAAGGACGAATCGCTGGGAAAACGCCTGTGGTACTATGCCAAAGTTCTGAGGCGAAAGGGGACGTTCCTCTCCCTGGAATTCGCCCCTTACTTTTACGCTCTCTCGGAAAATTACGGAAACCCAGAAGAGGACTATCTGGTAGCCTACAAAGAAGGTCGCCTGACGCAGGCCGCCAAACAAATTTACGAGGCTCTCCTGCGAGCCGGGCCATTGGATACGCTTTCGCTACGCCGGGAAGCGCGCCTGAGCAATGCCCGCGATTCCGAATTCACTCGCGGCCTGGAAGACCTGCAAGCCGATTTCAAAATCCTGCCGGTTGGGATTGCCGAGGCCGGTGCCTGGAACTACGCCTACCGCTACGACATTACCGCTCGTCACATGCCCGAACTGCCCGAACAGGCGCGCGCCATCGGCGAGGCCGAAGCCCGACAAAAACTCGCCGAAGCCTACTTCGCCTCCGTTGGCGCAGCCCCACCCACCGCACTCAGCAAACTCTTCTGCTGGCCGCCCGAACTGACCCGTCGTACCCTGAACGCCTTACTGCGCAGCGGACGGTTGGTCGAAGTCTCCCACCCCACTCAGCCAGGTACCTGGCTTGCCAAACCGGAACTCGTGGAGGAGGTCACCTCCTGACACCTTGATCCACGCGTGGCGCCTCTCCCGGCGAACAATTCGTTCGCATCATTGCCGCTAGGTTCTCCTTCCCCGATTCAGCCGCATCCCCCATCCTCTCTCAAGGATACCCCCCATGAAAAAACTCTCCATCGGCCAACTACTGGCTCTCAATGCCTACTGGGTAGGCCTTTCCTTCATGTGGAATACTCTGCACCCCATTGTCCTGCCAGCCGTGATGCTCAACTTCGTCCCCGAGGAGCAGAAGAACTCCTATTTGGGTCTATTGACTTTCGCAGGTATGGTCATTGCGATGATCGTCCAGCCCATCTCCGGCGCCTTATCCGACGGTTGGAGATCACGTTTCGGACGCCGTCGGCCGTTCATGGTCATCGGTACGCTGGTAGATTTCGTTTTTCTGACCCTATTGGCCTGGGCCGGCGGATTGACCTGGGTGTTCATCGGCTACATTGGCTTACAGTTCAGTTCGAACATCGCCCATGGGCCGGCGCAGGGATTGCTACCGGATCGAGTCCCCAAGGAGCAAATCGGCGCGGCCAGCGGCCTGAAAATCTTCCTGGACATGCTAACCATGGCCGTCGCTACCCTGACCGCCGGCCTGTTGCTCGACCCTCAAACGCGCGACCCGGCGCCGGTTCTGTCCATCGTCATGGGACTGTTGGCCGTCTCTCTGGCCGTGACCGTGATCGGCACGCCCGAACAACCTACTCAGGCAGAAAACATCCGAGAGAGGCGTCGCGAGGCCTGGCACAGGCTGCTCGCCCAGTTCCAGATTGATTTCCGCCAAAACCGCTCTTACTGGTGGTTGATCGCCCAGCGCTTCATGTTCCTGCTGGGCATTTACGGCATTCAACAGTTCGCCCAATACTATATCAAGGATGTGCTTCAGGTGGCCAACCCCCAGCGGGACACCGGCCTCCTCCTGGCCTCAATTACCGGAGCACTCTTGCTTTTGGCCATCGTCGGCGGCTGGCTGGCCGATCGCTTTGGCGCCAAGCGCATCCTGCACGTATCCAGCGTGTTGACCGCGATTGGTTGTACCCTGATTCTACTTGGGCGTGACATCCTCACGCTGGGGCTATACGGCAGTGTTTTGGGTATGGGCATGGGGTTATTCCTGACGGCAAACTGGGCCCTGGCGAACAAACTGGCACCCGGCGAAGAAGCCGGCAAATACCTGGGATTGACCAACATTGCTACCGCCGGGGCCGGCGCCCTGGCCCGCTTGACCGGCCCCGTGCTCGACGCCCTGAACAATGCCCGCCCCGGCCTCTGGCTGGGGTACACGGTCCTTTTCCTGTTTGGCTCCTTCTGCGCACTACTCAGCTTGCCGTTGCTACGAAAGGTGCGCGAATAAGCACGGCACTTGCAACTCCCAATGACGGGTGTACGTATATCTTTCAGAACAACCCTGACGAGGAGCAATCGTGACCGAGGAACAGGTCTGGATCAGCCAGGCCCAACATGGCGATAACGAGGCCTTTACCTGCCTGGTAGAGAAATACCAGACGCCGGTTTATAACCTTTGTTATCGAATGCTTGGCGAGGTAGAGGCCGCCGAGGATGCCGCTCAGGAGACGTTTTTGAAAGCCTTTCAACACCTTGCGCGCTACGATACCACTCGCTCCTTCGCCACCTGGTTGCTTTCGATTGCCGCCCATGCCTGCATTGATCGTCTACGCCGCCGACGTTTCGTCGCCTTCTCGCTCGATCATCACAACGAGGATTCGGATCTGGACTGGCCCGACAGCAACGCCTCTGACCCGGAAAACGAGACCATCTGGCGCGAGGAGCAACACCTGATTCATCGCTCGCTACAGGCACTCGAACCAGCAGACCGCGCCGCGATCATCCTGCGGTACTGGCACCAGGCCTCGGAGGCAGAAATTGCGGTAGCCCTGAATCTGAGCATCCCGGCCGTCAAGAGTCGTCTCTACCGCGCCCGTCGTACCCTGGCCCGCTTGTGGGAAGAACAGACCTCCTCCACCGCTGTAGGAAGGAAGCCTTATGAATCACCAGCCTTTTGAAGAATGGCTCCTGGCCGAAAACCCTCTTACGCCGAGCGAAAAACTCTCCCTGGCGGCTCACCTGCGCGAGTGCCGTGCCTGCACCGCTCTGGCAGAAGTAAACGTGGCTTTGCGCTCCGTACAGCCAGTCTCCCCACCAGAGGGCTTTGCCGAACGCTTTCGCCAACGATTGGCCGCACGCCAGCAGGCGCAGCGCAAGATGTTCCTCCTGGGCTTCGTACTGCTGATTATAAGCACCCTCGGCCTGCTGACTGCCCTCTCCTGGCCGCTCCTGGTTGCCCTTTTCTCCCATCCCAGTCGCCCGATTCTAGAATGGGCATACTCTCTTGTTTCGATCTGCGCGACAGTCCAGGCACTCTGGGAGACCACGCGCGTCCTGGTCAGCGTTGGAGTTTCACTGATCCCAGCCGGGTTGTGGATCGCGTCCTTCCTACTTTTGAGCACGCTTTGTCTCCTCGGTATCGCTTCGCTGACAAAGTTTACCCGTATCCCGCAAGGAGTGTTGCTATGATAAAGACCTGGAAACTGGTTGCTTTATCCCTGTTGGTTCTGACCGCATTCGTGCCTGGACGTGTGGCCTCTGCCGATGATGGCGGATACGATGGACAAATTATTCTTGGACGATCGTTCACCCTGAAAAGTGGAGAAACTCTGCAAGGCGACCTGGCGATCGTAGGCGGCGCCGTTACCATTGAGCAAGGCGCTCGTGTACAAGGCAACATTGTGTTAATCGGTGGTTCTTTACAGGTAGACGGCGAAGTGAATGGCGATGTGGCGATCATCGGCGGTTTGGCCAACCTGGGCAAAACTGCCTACGTCAGCGGCGATATCGCAGTCATCGGAGGCTCTCTACAGCGCACCGAAGGGGCACGTGTGGCCGGCCGCGTCATGGAGACCCTCATGAGCGGTTTTGGTGGGAACGATTCTCCTGCCCTGCCGTCTACTACACCCCTTCCTCAACCACCTGTGCCTATCTCGCCTCCGTCCTGGCCCATGCCTCGCTCCCTCACCAACCTCCCAACCCCCTCTATAAACTTGTGGCATGGTATCCCAGAAGCCTTTTTCCAGTCCGTGGGGCTGGCCCTGCTAGCCATGTTACTCATGCTCTTCCTGGCACAACCGGCTGAACGCATCGCTCGTACTGTTCTCACCCAACCTATCCTGACCGGAGGAGTTGGCCTGTTGACCATCTGCGTCGCTCCATTGCTCGTGCTGATGATGCTGATGACGATACTGCTCATTCCCGCCATCCCGTTAATAGTACTGGTGTTGTCCACGGCTTTGCTCTTCGGCTGGATAGCACTGGGCTATGAGATTGGACAACGCCTGGTGCGGGCTTTCCAGGGCAACTGGCATCCTTCCTTCGCTGCCGGTCTGGGGACATTCCTGCTCACTATCTGCACCTTCGCTTTACTCAACCTTCCTGGCCTGAACTGCATCGGCTGGATCATCCCTGTCCTGCTGGCCTGTGCGGCACTCGGCAGTGTCGTGGTCACGTCCTTTGGCGCGCGCACTTACCCCGCTTCCACACAACCACCTGCGCCACCGCCAGTGGAACTGCCAACACCATGAGACTTGAGGCTCACAGCAACAAGAGGATAGTGCTATACTATAAGAGCAGGCCTTTGGTCTGCCTGGGCAAATCGGAGATTTGCGCCACCAGTGCCGGTCAAGGCAAGCAATTGCCAGATAGAGAAAGGAGAGCCTGTGAAACCTGTCCTCTTTGTTCCGCTTGTCATGGTACTAGCGATACTGGCCTGCTCTCTTCCAACCACACCTACCTCAACCGAGCCACCTACTGGAGTGCCCCCCATTGCCGACCTGCCGCCTATCACTGAACCGCCCACAACCGAGACACCAACCGCAGAGCCATCCCCCACGGCCGAACCTTCGCCCACCACCAGGCTGATCTGCAATGAACTATCGCTCTCGCTCGATCCGGCCTTGGCTTCCGGATACGACTGTCAAGTCATCCCGGCTAACGCCGAACTCGAGATTTACCCCACCCATACACGGCTTACCTTGTACGGCTATCCGCTGGCAGGCAAATTCTTCGAGCCACACATCGAGGTGTACTCTGTGGCAGATTACCAGCGGTTATCCCCTGAAGCGGTCAATGAGAAAGTGAGCCATCTTCAGACCTTGACCAGCGGAGCGTCGGCGCCGGTATTCGACAGTTCGTTTCGCGAGGCTCTCCCCTTCCTACCGATCGTCAACGCCGCCCAAGTCTTCTTCAGCAATTATCAAGTCGTACCTTTCACTAACGGCAGTGGAATCCGCTTCCTGACCCAATATGCCCAATACTTTGCACCGGTCAACAATCACGATCTGTTCTACACTTACCAGGGCCTGACCGCCGACGGCGCCTACTGGGTCACGGCTATCTTGCCCATTAACCACCCCATGCTGCCGGCCAGTGCCGATAACCCACCCAACGGTATGACCTGGGAAGAATTCAGCGAAAATTACGAGCCCTATATCACTGACATAGTCAATCAACTGAACGCCCAGTCGCCGGATAGTTTTCTCCCCACCCTGGCCGCCCTCGACGCGCTGGTCGCCAGCATTGTCATCCAACCCTAACCGAATCGTAGCATGGACCAGCCTCAACGCCCCGGCCGCGGCCGGGGCGTTTCCCTTCTCAGCAAAGCAATCCCATCCTTCTCTGCCCGCGAGGAACGCACCGGTAAGCGCTCTATAACAGGACCTCCGTTGCGACATGGCAGGAAGCTTGTCAACATTTTCACAACGAATGGTAGATTTCGAGTTTAGACAAAACGCATTTTGCCCCTATATGTAGGGGTAATTTTCGCCTATTGACCACCATATACGGCAGTTTTGCTGATTTTGTCTAAATACGACGGTAGCTGCTTACTCTGAATAATTTTTGATAGCGGCAACATATGCCCTTTGGTTTGTCCAAAGACAGGCCGAAGACCTGTCCGGTGCACTGTGGGGCCAATCTCCGATTTGCCGATGTTCGCAAGCCAGAGACCTAGCTATTGTACACAGCTCGTTCGGTTGGCGGCGTAGCCATTTCAGGCATTAGGACGGCAGTGGAACTACCGTCCTAATGCAGACAAAGCAGATCTTGTCTCCCTTGACCGGGCCATCCGTCTGGGAAGCGATTGTGACGCAGGTCTCTGATTGGCGGGATAGGGCAAATGGTTGGGCAAATTTCCACTTCGCCCTACTTGTAGATAATAGACAAGTCAGAGACTTGCGCCCAGGTAGACAGTTACCGATTTTTGGACTTGTGGGTACTTATCGATTCCGCCCTATTGTCAGACAGGAAAGAGTAGACTACAATCAGGCCTACGAGACAGTGCTTGTATAGGCACTCCAGGCACTCCTGCAGGCATGACACCAGCTGCCAATCTCATCACAAGGTTTTCTACAGAAGCATGACGCCCGCCTTCGTCCAACCTCGTTATGACCACCAGGGTTTCGCCCATCTCCCTGCGTATCTGCACAAAAACCTGGTTAGCGGCCACTATGAGGCTGTAATTCTTCTACTCATAGATGGTTTTGGCTGGCGGTTCTTTGAACAATTCCAAGAGCATCCACTCCTAACGCGCATTGGCAAGGAAGGTCAGGTCGAACGCTGGTACGCGCAATTCCCATCCACTACGGCATCCCACCTTACCACCCTGCACACGGGTCAGACAGTTGGCGAGCATGGCGTTCTCGAATGGAATTACTACGAACCGCGTCTCGATGCCATGATCTCACCCCTGCTCTTTTCCTATGCTGGGGACTCCGTGCGCGAAACGCTTCGAACTGCTGGCTTTCGTGCCCGTGATCTTTTCCCCAACGAGACCATCTACCGCCGCTGGCAAGGCGAGCAAATTACCACGATTATCTTCCAACCTCGCAGATATACCCCTTCCTCTTATTCTGAGGTCTTCCTGCATGGCGCCAGGGTACGCGGCTACAGAACCCTGGCCGAAGCGCTGGTCAACCTGGCGCAGGCCCAAGAAGCAACCCCACCGCCCGCGTGCTTCATTCTCTATTACGACCGCATCGATTCCCTCGGCCACGACTATGGCCCCACTGCTCCACAGACCCAGGCAGAAATCCTGCACGTTCTGCTGGCTTTGGAGCATATTCTCGTCCAGCTCTGCCAAGAGAGACGCCGAATTCTCTTTCTTCTCACTGCCGATCACGGTCTGGTCGAAGCGAACCCGCAGACAGCGATCTACCTCAACCGCGACACAGCCTTCGCCGGGCTGGAGCGCTTCCTGCGCACCGATCAACGTGGCCGTCCACTCGTACCGGCTGGTTCACCGCGCGACTTTTTCCTATACATTCGCGAAGGGCTGGTCGAGGAAGCCCGAGACTTTCTGGCCTCCCGCCTGGAAGGCAAAGCCGAAGTTCATAAAGTGGAAGCCTTGATCGCGGCCGGTCTCTTTGGACCATGTCCATCACCCGACTTTCGCGCCCGCGCGGGCGATTTGGTCATCTTGCCTTACGCTGGCGAATCTGTCTGGTGGTACGAAAAAGATCGCTTTGAACAAAAATTCCACGGCCTTCACGGCGGCCTGACTCCCCAAGAGATGGAAATTCCTCTCTTGCGGTGGGAAAGGTAACAGACGATGGACGACGTAGGAGGTGAAACATGGACACTCTTGAGGCCATTCGCAAACGCCGCAGCATCCGCAAATACCTGCCCGATCCTGTTCCCCGCCAGGACCTGGAAACCATTGTAGATGCCGGCCGGCTGGCCGCCACCGGCAGCAATCGTCAACCCTGGGACTTCATCGTGGTCACAGAACGCACTACGATCGAACGTTTCCGCTCTGCTGGGCCCTGGATTGTCGAAGCGCCAGCGGTCATCGCGGTCGTGCTCGATCCGGCCTCGCACTGGTGGGTGGAGGATGGCTCCGCCGCGATTCAGAACATGCTCATCGCCGCTACCGCGCTAGGGTACGGTTCCTGCTGGGTAGAAGGCGATGCCCTGCCGCGTGAGGAAGAATTCAAGCAATTACTCGGTGTGCCCCAACAGAAACGCCTGCTGGCACTTGTTCCCATCGGTCGGCCTGCCGAAAGCCCGACGCGTGAGAAGAAAACGCTGGCGCAGGTTTTGCATTGGGAACGGTACGAAGCAAAAACCTAAGATCGGCGTTCTTCAGGGTATGGGGCGAATACGAATTGAAAAGTCGCGCTCGCCGTTTAGGATCACCATTCCTAGCGGAAATGGGTAGTAGTGGCCAAGCGGGTAATCGAGGTTCGGATCTTCCGGCTTGGTCAGCAGAGGCCAGGAGGCATTAAAACCGTGGGCCTCGAAGGAAAGGGACATGCTCACCAGGACCTGAGGGCCGGCCACGACTCCCCACTGCCAGCCGCCACTGTTTTGCTCGCCGCGGTACACCCCATCGCCGAAGAAAAACATAGTGGGGTCCACAGCCAGGGGTAGCAAGGTAGTCGTAGACGGCGAGGAACGATACGTCACCTCCAACACGTCCCCACGTAACGCGTAAGTCTTGAGGCGTTGACTGGCAAGAGCCAGGAAGGTAACGCTCTGGTCGCTAGCCTGCACTAGGCGAAAGGGAGCAAATGGCTGATCGGCGTCTACGAAGCCGCCCAAAACAGCCTGCGGATCAGCCGCCATGCCATATTCCAATTGCCAGAGCGAAGGATCGCTCAGCGCCTGTGCGAACTGCGCCGTCGGTCCAACCAGTTGACGCACTCTCTGCCCATCACGCCAGAACAGAAACGTCAGGCGCGCCCCATCTGCATCTAAAATGGCAAAAAGCACGTCATTGGCCAACAAGCACTCTGGTTCGCCATCTTCATCTAGATCGGTATCACAGGTAGTGGCTGTGTAGGGAGTTTCTGCCCAGCGCGCGGCAGCCAGCAAATCGGCCACCAGTCCCAGGTATTGTGCGCGCAGCGCCGCCACACTTTCCTCGCGTAAACAGGCCGTCAGATCCAGGTAGAGTTGCCAGGCAGCACGTGTCACCTCGTTCGCCGGGGCAGTGCGTAAGGCCTCCAGCAAAGCAGATTGGAAGGCCAGCGAATCCTCCGCAAGCAATTGCCCAGAAGTCGTATACAATGGATGACCACGCGCACATTCCTCCGGCAACAAGACCGCCCCCTCCCGCTGGCGCGGAAATGCCCGCAGGTCCTCCCCATCCAAAACCCAGATCCACGGATGCGCGGCAATCCAGGCGAACGCCGCGTTCGCATAGTCCGCATTGCCCCAATTGGAATCCGTCAGCGCGGCCCCTGCGATCACCAAATCTGATGGATCAGGCGAAAGCGCCGTGGCAATCAGGTCACGACGGACCTCCAACGTCAGCCCCTCCGACGAGACCTGGGCATTTGGATCGCGACGCGGCAACGGAATCCCCTGCCGGAAGAGATAGCTGTCATCCGCCAAAGGCAGAAAGCGATTGGCCAGGATAGGCGTTGGCCCCCCGCCAGGAGCATACAGGAAGGCACTGGAGGGCAGGTCAAAAACCCGCCCGGCCTGGCGACTGAACGCTAGAGAAACTTCTGCTGGCTGGCTATAGGCTACCTCCGGCAGGATGAGCAGACGTTTTTCCACCAGGCGTTGGAGCACCCCTTTATCCTGGAGGAAATGAAAGGCCGCCAGACTGGATGGCGTCTTCAGATCCAGCAACACCAACGGCACCCCATACGCTTCCGCGTTCTCCACAAGATAACGCAAACCATGTCGAGCCCCATCTGGACCACTATGTGCTCCATCCCAGCGGCGCAGGGCCTGCGCCGGCGTACTGGCCGGAAAGACCTTCCAGAATACGAGAAGGAGAGGTGCGCGTGGTGATGGCAAGGCATCCTCGCGCACATCCAGAACCTCGTCTGCCGGCGTGGTCGCGTCAGGCAAATAGGTGGCTACATCCACGCGTATATCCTGCCCTAAAGCAAAGGCATCGAGGCGAACTGTGATGGTATCCAGCCAAGGATCACGCACCACGCGCGGTTTCACAGACCCAGGACCCTCGACCCGCACCGTCTCCTGGGCCGGAATGATGATTCGCAGGGGCTGTATCCTGTAGTTGTGTTCATCACGGATGCGCAATTGTAAGGAGTAGGAATCAGAGAACGTCAGGTCAAGCAAATCGACGCGTATCTCTACCTCGAGCACGTTCCGGCGCAGGTACACCGCCAGAATGTCCACCGATGGCGAGATAGCGTCCACCGCGTCCACGACGCGCAGATCGCCATACGCCCACGGGCGCGAAGTCCAGCCAGGGGAAAAGCAGGCCGTCAGAAGCGACAGAAGCAGTAGGCCAACACACAGCCGCAGTAGAGAACGAAGCATGAGCCTATTGTAAGAGGGAAAACGAAAAACGCAAAGTCGCGTTACACTCCATCCTCTACCGAACTGCCATTTCCAACCATTCGATGCAGAAGGCGGTATAATCGGCGCAAGATTGCCCTTCGCCGGAGGAGACCGATGCGTCCAGATTGGGATACCTACTTCATGAAAATCGCCTTCACTGTCTCAGAACGAAGTACCTGCGACCGCGCCTTTGTCGGCTGTGTATTGGTGCGGGACAAGCGCATCCTCACGACCGGTTACAACGGTTCGCCGACCGGCCAGGCGCACTGTGACGAGGCAGGGCACTTGATGGTAGAGGGACACTGTGTCCGAACAATCCACGCCGAGATGAATGCGATCATCCAGGCCGCTTTGCACGGCGTATCCACGCGCGGGGCCACTTGTTACGTGACGCACTTCCCCTGCATTCACTGCGCCAAGGCGTTGATCAACGCCGGCATCGTCCGCCTGGTCTACAGCATTGCCTATCGCGTGGACGAAAACGCCTGGAATTTTCTGCAAACCGCCGGTGTCGAAATCTGTCAGAAAGAGTTCCACTATCAATTAGACGATGGACGATAGACGATGGACGATGGATGATGGACGATAGACGGATGGATAGGAGTGCCGTGTCCCGACACACGATTTCCTATGATTGCGTATCCAGGTATGCCGTCACCGAGTAGGGACCGCGCTCGTCAGGGCACAGCCTGGCGCTACCTGCCGGCCCTGATTCTGATGGCAATCATCTTCGGCCTTTCCTCCATCCCATCCGAAGAGATGCCTTCCTTCGGTTTTTGGGATCGTTTGATCAAAAAAGGCGGTCACGCCCTTGGCTACGGCCTGTTGGCACTGGCATGGTGGTATGCCCTGGAATGGCGCAACGATCGCAGACATATAGCCCTGATTGCCACCTTAACCTACGCCATGAGCGACGAGCTCCATCAAGCCTTCGTCCCAGGGCGAAATTCCAGCCTCGTGGACGCGTGGATCATTGACGGCGGAGGCGCATGGCTCGCGCTCTGGTTGGCTCATCGCTGGTTGTCACGTCAAAGCCAGAGATGACTTCTACTCGAATTCTACTTCGAAGTCCTCGTTGGCCTGCCACTCGCCCAGGCGAGTAATGTGAATCTCGCCAAAGAGTGACTCTTGTTGTACCAACACCCGATACCGCTTGATCAACTCCAGCAAAGCCAGAAATGTCACCACCACTTCCAAACGATCGGGGGATTCCCTCAGCAGAGCGCGGAAGGAAGTGTGTTCTCGTTGCTGTAAAACCTGAGCAATATAGGCGATTTTTTCGCGGATCGTAATGCGCGGTGGAGCGATCACCGTACCCAGTGCCTGCTTTCGCTCCCTGCCATCTGCTAACGAGGCAGCCGCTTCCAGTAAATCTGCCAGGGTCAAGCCTGAAAGGTCAAGACGGGCCTCCGGCCGCAGCGGTGTGGCTACACGCAAGTAGGTCCGCCAGCCTTGTGCCTCGCGTGCCTCCAACCAATTTGCTACCTCTTTAAACCGCCGATAAATCTTCAACTGCTGCACCAGCGTTTCGCCAACGTTCTCCTCGCCCACCTCGCGAACAGGCGGGCGCGGCAACAACGCCTCCGACTTGATCTGCAGTAATTTGGCGGCCACAACCAGAAACGCAGACATCTCATCCGCCGGCACGTCCATCCGGTGGATGTATTCTAAATACTGATCGGTAACCTGTGCCAACGCCAGAGTAGTAATATCCAATTCGGCGCGCTCGATCAATTGCAGGAGCAAATCTAGCGGCCCCTCATACACTGGCGTCTGGACTGTATAACCGCTCGCCTGATGACTGGCAACTCTCAATTCCGCCGGCATGGTCGCCCCGATCTACCCCCTACTCTCCTGCCTGATTTCTTGATCATACAAATACCCTGTCCCACGCACACTGACAATCCGCTCCGCCAAACCCGGTATAGGGAGCAATTTCATGCGCAGGCGACTGACCAGCGGGCGCAAAATCTCAGGCGCCTCCTGCTGCGACATCGAATACCCCTGCACCAGCAAAACCAGTTCGCGATGGGAAAAAACCTGACCAGGTGATTCGACCAGAATCTTGAAGAGTCGCCCCTCGGCAGGTGTCAAGATGACCTCCCCATCCTTCCAGCGGACCGCGCGACGCCGAACCTCAAAAATGATACCCCCGCCCAGGTCTAACGCCTCAGGCTCTTGCCGATCCACGACCTCAGCGGGCTTGCGCGCCTGTAAGCGAACCGCACGCCGCGCCAGGCCGCGCGCCACGCTCTCCAGGACCTGAGCCGGCGAGGCGGGCTTGAGCAAGTAATCATGAATTCGTTGCCGCAAGGCCTCCAACGCGCTCTCCATCGAACCGTAGGCCGTCAAGAGAATGATCTCCACATCCGGCGCCATTTGATTGACCACCTTGATGACCTCCAGACCACTCATGCCCCCCATCCGTAAATCCAGAATCATCAAATCCACCACATTCGTGCGCAGGAAATCCACTGCCGCCTCCCCGCTGCTGACCGTTGAGACTTGGTAGCCTTCCAGACGCAGGATTTCAGCCAGGCTTTGTCGCTCGGCCGCCTCGTCGTCTACGATCAAAATATGTGCCTTGCTAATCATTTCGCTCCTTTTGCCGGCAGCGAGACTCGGAAGCAGGCGCCCGGCCCAGCATCCGGCACAAGATCCAACCTACCTCCATGCGCCTCGATGATACCACAGGAAACCGACAGCCCCAACCCCAAACCGCCCTTCTTGGTGCTTACGAAAGGCTCAAAGATCCGCTCCCGGTATTCCTCCGGAACCCCCGGCCCGCTATCCTGAAACAGGATGTCTACCATGTCCTGGCGCCGACGCGCCGCGATCCGCAGATCACCACCCTCGGGCATGGCATCATAGGCGTTCAGGATCAGGTTCAGGAACACTTGCTGAATCTGGCTACGCACTGCCATGACCACCGGCAAGTCATCCGGCAGGTCGGTCGTCACGCGGATGTTGCGTCGTTCCAACTGCGGGGCAAGCAATTCCAGGATGTAATGAAGCAGTTCTACCAGATCGGTGGCCTGCGGTTTGAGATTACCAGGACGGTAGAAATCCAACATGCGCTGGATGATGTTCATCAGGCGGTCCAGTTCGTTCTGCGCCATACGCAGGTATTCCTCGCGCCGTTCTGCAGGTAGTTCACTCCGGGCTGCCAGGTGGACACAGTTCTGTACCGCCTGCAAGGGATTGTTGATTTCATGGGCAATCGAGGCAGTCAGCCGACCGGCTGCCGCCATCTTTTCGGCGCGAATCAACGCCTGCTGTGATTCCTCCATGCGCCGCACATAATCGCGCAATTCTTCATAGAGACGAGCATTCTCCAAAGCCACCGCCGCCTGGCGCGCCAGCACCAGGAACATTTCCCAATCGGCCTCTCCAAAGGCTGTTTGTCCCTCCGCACGCGCCGCATATAGCACCCCGCGCACTTTCGAGCAGTTGATTGGCGCGCACAAAACGGACTCCAGCCCTTCTTTCTCCAAAATCTTCAGCCATTTCAGATTCCCCGCTCCATTGCGGCTGACCAGCAAGGGTTCACCAACGGCATCTGTCCGTCCAATCAGGCCACCCTCTTCGCCACTTGCCTCTTCCGGCAAAACTTTCCCCTCTGCCGCCATCACCTTGAGCCGCTTATTCGCGCTATCATATTCATAGAACGCGGCGTTCTCACAGCGTAAATGACCACCGACAGCGCTTAAGATCAGCTGCAACAAACGGTCATACTGGGTCTCGCTTAACAATCTCTCGGTCACGTCAAAGAGCGGTCGCAGGACCTGAATCCGCGCCGCGTCACGCTTGCGCTGCTTATCGGCCAGGGCCTGTCGCACGGCGCGCACCAGTTCTTCGCTATTTTCGAAGGGTTTAAGAATCAGGCCATCCACCCCTTGCTTCAAGGCCTGAATTGCTGTTTCCACTGTGCCAAAGCCGGTCATAATCAAAATTGCCGCTTCGGGCTGTAACTGTTGCACCTCCACAATGACGTCAAAGCCGCTGCGCTCCGGCATACGAATATCTACCAGAAGCAGGTCAATCGAATGATAGCGCATGTAATCGAGTGCCTCGGCGGCGCTGACAAATGCCTCCGTGGTGAAGCCAGCGCGTTTCAACAGGCGTTCACAGAGTTGAACAATCGGAGGCTCATCATCGAGAATCAAAACGTGAGCGGAGGCTATCATAACACCTCCACTGGCAACCAGACTGTGAAGCAGGAACCCTTCCCGACCTCGCTCTCCACCTCGATATCTCCCCCATGATTGACAACGATACCGTAGGACACCGAAAGGCCGAGGCCAGTGCCTCCCTCGTGAGCGCGCGTGGTAAAGAAGGGTTCGAACACACGGCCGATCACCTCTGGAGCGATTCCCATGCCGGTATCGCGCACAGCAATCGTAACCCAGGAACGGCCATCGCGTCGTCGCCGTTGGGTACGGATCGAGAGTCTTCCCCCAGTCGGCATAGCATGGAGTGCATTATGAAATAGATTGAGCAGGACTTGTTTAATCTGATTCCGATCCAGGGGGATTTCTGGCAGTGGAGAGGCAAACTCGCGCACGACCTCAATGCCGCTTGTATGAAGCAAGTGTTTCATCAAGTCCAGAGTCTCTTCAATGAGTTCGTTCACATTCGCCGGGACACGCACCGACTCGCTCTGACGGGCAAAATCGAGCAGGCGGCGGACAACGTCGCGCGCCCGGCGCGCCTCGCGCAGGATCAGTTCCAGGTCTGCACGCTTGGCCGAATCCGGTGGCAATTCCTCCAGGATCAATTCCGCAAAGCCCGAAATTGTGGTCAGCGGATTGTTCAGTTCATGCGCAATCCCGGCAGCCATTTCACCCACAGCGGCCATCTTCGCCGCCTGAATCAAGCGCGTCTCGGCCAGACGCTGCGAGGCAACGCGTTCTTGCAATTCCTGACGTGCCGCTTGCAGTTGATTGACGGCCGCCTCCAATTTCTGGTATTCCTCCACTCGCGTCAAAACCGTCGCCAGCACACCCGCCAGCGATTCCAGGACCAACAAATCATTGGGTACGAAGGCCTCCTTGCGGCGACTTTGCACATCCAGTACACCCAGGATTTTTTCTCCCTCTTGCAGAGGAACACACATCTCCGCGCCAGCTTGCCAATCCGACACCGAGCGCGATAAGAATTCCTGGTCAAGATCGTTGACCAGGGCGCTCTGATGCGTCATCAACACGCGTCGCGCTAGGCCGGCATTAAAGGCGCGCTGAAACGCATCCCGCTCCGCCAGGACTCTGGATTCCATCTCCCCACCAACGCCAACGATCTCTAATTCATCCTGATCAGGATGCCACAGCATCACCGTCGTCAGATCGTAAGAGAAGTTACGTGCCAGCAAGCGCGTGGCAATCTGCGCAATCTGACGTACGTCATTCAAGCCAATGACTTGTTGTACCACCTCATGGATCAAGCCCAGGTTACGAGCACGTAACTCCGCTTCCTGGCGCAAACGCCCGTTCTCGACCAGGCCAGCCAGATGACAGGCAATCACCCCCAATAACTGCTCGTCGTGCAAAGAGAAGGCCGCCGGCTTTTCGCTTTCCAGCCCCAACGCCCCAATCACCTGTTGACGATAGCGCAACGCCACGAAGACTGCTGAACGGGCACTTTCATATACCGAGCGATAAGGACTACTCGCAATATCATCCAGGCGCAATACGCCACCGCTTTCCAGAGCCTGCAGGATAGAAACGCTCTGCCAGGGCAAAGTCCGCATGACCACGGTGCCGTTGACATGACGGTAATGACTAATGGTCGTGTCATCCGATGAGAACAGGAAAAGGCTGATCAGGTCCGTATGAAAGGCGCGCCGCAAAAGCGCGAAGACACGCTGGGCAATTTGTTCCAGGTTCAAAGCCGAAGAAACCGTCAGGGCAAAATCGTTCAACAACGCCAGACGCCCCAGATGCTCAGCCAGATTCGCAAACAGGATGCTTTCCTCGACCTCCGGCGCGATCTGCAAGGCCAGGCGATTCAACCATTGCCACTCACGGCCGGAAAACGGAGTTTCCCGCCAAACCGCCAGGGCGCCGATCAGACGTTGTCCGATGACAATCGGCAATACAGCCAGGGCACGCGCGGCAGGAGGCACGCCGATCTCCGGCGCCAAACTCCACTCCACGTCCTGGTGATTCACCTGCACGCCAGCCCGCGTCTGGCGCATACGTCGCAGTAAAGGGTTGGTTTCCAGGGAAATCTGTTTCGATCCCTCAGATGGACAATTCGCACAGGCACGTATTTCCAGGACATCCCCCACGCGCGCTGCCAGCCAGGCGCCCCGACAAGGGACAACCTGACCAACCACTCCCAACAAATGTTCCAACGAATGCGAACCCAGAAAGGGGACCGGCTGACTTACATCCACAGCACTCAGGTCTGGCAAAGAACGCGGCTGGCAACTTGCCACCAAAAACCGCCATATCCGTTGCCCTGTCGCGGAGAGATCGTCCGCGCCCGCCAGGAGCAGCCGTTGGGAAGCCGGTTCGGCAAAGACGTAAATACGCTTACACCCGAGTGCCTCCTCTTGTCCCACCAGACGTGAACGTGGCCGCAGACTCATTAATCCACCGCTCAACCAGCGGTGGACACTCGGGTTCTGCATGTATTTCAGCAGAGCGCTCCGTTTCTGCAAGTTGAGGTTATGAGTCGCGCAAATGTTCCAGCCCGAGGCGTTTCGTTCCACCCAAGCCGCCCAGGATGAGCCAGTTAACTGACAGGCCTCCCGCAATTGGACTTCCATTGCACTTGCCGCCATGGTCACCCTTCGCCTTTGATTATATATCAAATCCAGGCACAACAAGCCTATCTACCCAAGGCAAGCATTCCAAAGTTGACTCTACTGCAAAAAGGTTGTTTACCGCCGAGATCGCAGAGTACGCAGAGACTTAACTTGAGAAACTTTGCGCTCTCGGCACTTTCTGTGGTTCGTTTTTGCAGTGGACTCAAAGTTGATTCTTTTGTGAAGTAGCGAATACCATTCCACGAATGTCGAAAACGAGCACACGAATGAGGCTGTCAACGGTCCAGAAACCAATGCTTACCGTCTACCGTCCATAGTCTACCGTCCATGGTCCATTGTCCACAGTCTATCGTCCATCGTCCATCGTCCTTCCGGCTGAGATTCCTGCCAATCAAACCCTGACAAGAAAGACGCAAATTGGAAGACCGCCGCCTAGGGAAATCTGTTTCGCCACCTGTTCCGCCGGATACCCCGTCAGTGCGGATACCAGATAGGCATCCATTTGACACAATTCGGGGTGGCTCTCTACCAGGCGACGATAAGGACAACGGCCCAGAATCAGGCGCGGTCCCTGAGCTGAGGCTTCCCAGCGGGCACGGTAACGAAAAGTGTTCAAACGTTCCACGGCGCTCCCCAGACGTAGACTCAGAGACGACTCTGCAGGGGCTGCCTCGACCTGTGCAACCAATTGCCGTGCCAGGACGTTCAGCCGGTTTTGGATTTCCCCCTCCTTTGCTCCCTCCAGCAATACCTCCAGCAACGCTTTCGTCAGATTCTCCAGGTTATCCCCCACTACCCCAGAAGATAGGGCATACACCTTCACCGGTCGTCCCCGCCGCCCGCTCGGACGCGCCGCAACCACCTCTACCAGCGAGGCCGCCTGCAACTCGTCCAGGTGATGACGGACGTTCGCCGTCGTCATGCCCAGGCTACGAGCCAACTCTGCCGCCGTCGCCCAACCACGTCGGCGTAGGACCTCCAAGACCAAAGCACGCCGAGAGGACATACAAATCCTCGTAGAGGAAAGCCAAGCCTTATGGCAAGAATTCTGCGAAACACACAGCAATTTCGTAGAAATCTCCAAACCAAGCGGGTCAATCATACCTCGAACCCACAATTTTTGCAAATATATATTTTCCTATTTCGATTGACAACCGTCTCTTCAGCAGATATAATCGCCCTACCATAGGCAAAATTCTGGAAAGAAAGGCGATGGCCATGAATGAATGGAATGACCCGCAGTATGAAATTCCCCCTGAACTGCAAGGACAGGTAGCGATTACCAGTCTCGACCGTCTTTACAACTGGGGACGGAGCGCCTCTGTCTGGCCGATGATGTTCGGTCTGGCTTGTTGTGCCATCGAAATGATCTGTACTGCCGCCAGCCGTTTCGACCTGGCGCGCTTTGGCATGGAAATCATGCGCCCCAGCCCGCGTCAAAGTGACTTGATGATCGTCTCCGGTACCGTGACCAAAAAGATGGTACCGATCATCGTGCGCCTATATAACCAGATGCCAGAGCCAAAATACGTTATGGCGATGGGTGCCTGCGCTTCCGGTGGCGGCCCATTCAAGGAAGGATACAACGTCGTTTCCGGTATAGATAAATTCATCCCGGTAGATGTGTATGTGCCGGGCTGCCCACCCACGCCTCAGGCATTGCTACATGGTCTCATGAAGATTCAGGAAAAGATCCGCAGTGAGACCATCAAGACCGCGCGCTGGTATCAAAAAGGTCCTGATCGCGCCGAGATACCTATTCCAATTCTCGGCCCAGACCTGATTGACCCGCGACGCATCCCCGAAATTGCCTCGCTGACCAAGGAGGAAAAGTCCTGACATGGCTGCACCGCACGTCGCTACATCCGTTTCTCCCACCATACCCGACTTGACCACCCTTTTTCCAGGTCACGTAGTTCCCGATACCCGTCCCGGCTACTCTGGGTGGATCGTCGCGGCCGATCACCTGCTTGCAGTCGTCAAAACGTTGCGGGACACATGGGGATACGATTATCTTGCCTCGCTGACCGGCGTAGATTACCTGCCAGAAGGGAAAATGGAGGTAGTTTACCACCTCTACCGCACCAGCGGGGGGCCTAGCCTGGTCCTCAAAGTTCAAGCGCCGCGCGCGGAGATCGTGGAAGTTCCATCCCTCACACCCCTTTATCCAGGCGCCGAGTTTCAGGAACGGGAAGCCTGGGACCTGCTTGGAATCCGTTTTGCCGGCCACCCTGACCTGCGCCGAATTTTGATGTGGGAGGGATTCGCCGGTCATCCTCTGCGTAAAGATTGGCATGAACCCTACTACGAGGAGCCGGTCAAGCCCTTCTCCTCGCGCTGGCCAGCCGGCCATCATCGTGCGGCCGAACAACGCGTCCCTTCGGGCGATAACCTCGCTTACCCGGCTGGCTTTGATCCGACCACCTGGGAACCAGAAGGCGACGCGGCCCTCTACGAGGCCCTGCGCCGCGCTCACCCACCAGCCGTCGGTGAATTGGAGACCGAACCCCTGCTTGTCAACCTCGGCCCACAACATCCCTCCACCCACGGCGTCTTCCGCATGGCTGTTTTGCTGGACGGAGAGACTGTCCTCGCCCTCAAACCCGTCATGGGATACTTGCACCGCAACCACGAAAAAATCGGCGAGCGCAACACTTACATCATGAATATCCCTTACACCGACCGCCTGGATTATCTCTCCTCCATGAGCAACAACTTCGGCTACGTCCTGGCTGTGGAGAAACTGACCGGCCTGCAGCCTCCCGAACGCGCCGAATACCTGCGCGTGATCATGGCAGAGCTGACCCGTATTGCCAATCACCTGATGGCTATCGGGGCACTGCTCAACGACCTGGGTGCCTACTTCACCCCCATGCTCTACGCCCTGGAGGAGCGCGAACTCATCCTGGACGTCTTTGAAATGGTCACCGGCGCGCGCATGATGTGCAACTACTTCCGTTTCGGTGGCGTCGCGCGCGATTTGCCCGAAGGATCGCTCGAAAAGATCAAAGACCTGGTCTGGGAACGCCTGCCACGCCGCATGGATGAACTGGAGCGTTTCCTCACGGAAAATGAGATCATCCGAGCGCGCGGCATCGGGCAGGGAGTCTTAAGCGCCGAGGACGCCATTCGTTACTCCACGTCCGGTCCGCTCCTGCGCGCCTCCGGCATCCCCTATGATGTACGGCGAGCCGAACCCTATAGTATCTACGACCGTTTCGACTTTGAGGTCTGTGTACGCTACAACGGCGACATCTACGACCGTCTCCTCCTGCGCCTGGACGAAATCCACCAAAGCATCCGTATCGTCCAACAGGCTGTGCAGCAACTACCCGAAGGCCCCGTGCTTGCCAAGCATCTCCCCTACCAGATGCGCGTGCCGCCCGGCGAGGCGTACGGCCGCGTGGAAGGTCCGAAAGGCGAACTCGGCTTCTATGTGGTCTCCGATGGCTCACCCAACCCCTGGCGTTATCACATTCGTGCCCCCTCCTTCATTAACCTGACTGCCCTCGAGCGGATGTGTCTGGGTCAAAAAGTGGCCGACGTGGTTGCCATACTCGGTTCGATAGATATTGTACTGGGAGAGGTAGATCGGTAAACTGCCTATCCCGTAAGGAGAATCATGTACGGAAAAGGCATTCTCAAAGGATTAGGAGTTACGCTCAAACGGTTCCTCGAGACCTACCTGGACGATCTCCGCTGGCTGGGGCGACGCTACGGCACTGCCGAAGGCATTGCCCACCGCGCCAGCAAAGAGGGACGCGGCATCTTTACTGTCCAATATCCGGAAGAAAAGATACCCGTTCCTGAGGAATTCCGCTTTTTGCCGTTCCTGGTCTATGAGGAAAAAGAGGACGGGGAACGCCTGCTGCGTTGTACAGCATGTGGAATCTGCTCGCGCGTTTGCCCACCGCAGTGCATCTGGATCGTGCGCGCAGTCAACCCCGAAACTGGTCGGCCAAAGCCCGAACCGGCAGAGTTCTATGTGGACCCCGATATCTGTATGAACTGCGGCCTGTGCGCGGAGTTCTGCCCGTTCGACGCAATCAAAATGGATCATGATTACGAACTTGCCTCCTACCAGCGTCAGGTTCTGGACCTGAAACAAACCGCGAAACCCCTGAGGTACTACGCCCAGATTCGCCCCGTCAACGCCGCTCGCGAGGAGGCCGCGCGCCGCGCGAAACAGATCACAGCTTCAGAAAAGCCGGCATGATTTACTCCGGTAACACGAACCTGCTCTTTCCACCCAGTGCGATCGCCAGCCTGCACAACGCGCGCGGCCCACTCTGGCAGCAATTGGTAGATAACGTGCTGCAAACCCCACCCGATTCCGTGGAGCAAACCGCCTTTCTGCTGGTTATGGCGCGCTTGAACGGCTGTACAACGTGCAACATAGATTCTTACCGCGCCCTACAAGGTTGCCCCGCCTGTGCTCGCCAGTCATTACGCCGTTTTCGAGGTGGCGACGAGGAACTACAAAGCCTTTATCAGGCAGCCATCCAGGAAGTGACTCGTTTTCTAAATCGAAAAACCGCTGGCCCTGCGTGTCAGCCAGCGGAGGAATAGGATAAGTTTTTATGGAAGAAAAAATCACTGTTGAATCGATCCTGGCCGCTTTGAGCCAGGTGGAAGACCCGGAACTGCACCGCGACCTGGTCTCACTCAATATGATTCGTGACCTGGAAGTCAATGGCGAGACGGTCAACTTCACCCTGGTGTTGACCACGCCGGCCTGTCCACTCAAGGGCACGCTGGAGAAACTGGCACGGGAGGCCGTCCTGGCCGTCCCTGGTGTCAAGCAGGTCAACATCAAAATGGACGCTCAAGTCCCTGCCGATGGCCGGCGACGGGAACTGTTCCAACTGCCTATCCGGAACGCGATCGCGGTCGCGTCGGGGAAGGGCGGTGTGGGAAAGAGCACGGTGAGCGTCAATTTAGCCGTATCGCTGGCCCAAAGTGGAGCGCGCGTCGGCCTGCTCGATGCAGATATCTACGGCCCCAATATCCCGACCATGATGGGCATCTCTTCTGCCGGCGGAATCCGAGAAAACAAACTCATCCCGGCTGAAGCCCATGGAGTACGACTGATGTCTATGGGTTTTCTCGTACAGCCCGGTCAGCCGTTAATTTGGCGCGGCCCTATGTTGCACTCCGCTATCCGACAATTTCTCAGCGATGTGGAATGGGGCGAACTGGACTACCTGCTCATCGACCTGCCGCCCGGCACCGGCGACGCGCCTCTTTCTCTGGCACAATCCTTGCCACTTTCTGGCGTCATCATCGTCACGCTTCCGCAGGCCGTTTCTCTCGAGGATGCCTCGCGCGGCCTGACCATGTTCCGGACTCTGGAAGTGCCCATTCTCGGCGTTATTGAGAACATGCGCGGTGAGTTCTTCGGGGCCGGCGGTGGTGAAAAACTGGCGCGGGCAGCCGGCGTCCCCTTCCTCGGCGCCGTGCCGATGGAAGCCGCAGTGCGTCAAAGCGGCGACAACGGCCAACCCATCGTCGTCGCCCAGCCAGACTCCGACGCGGCCATCGCCTTCAAGGCCATTGCCAAACAGGTCGCCGCGCGCATCAGCATTGAAGCCCTGCGCACCCAGGCGGATTCTTGACCCCAATTCCAAATCTTCCGGAAGAGAAACTTGAGGCCACCGCAAAAACGAAGGTTAAGTCTCTGCATACTCGGCGGTAAAACAACCTTTTTGCAGTAGAGTCAAACTTATGTCTAAAACGCCAAGCGTGGAAGTCCTTTCCATCAGCGAACTGGTCCATTACCAGAACGGCGCAATCGTCTCCCGACAAATCGCCAAAACCGCCGCGGGTAACGTGACCTTGTTCGCCTTTGACGAAGGCCAGGAACTCAGCGAACATACTGCCCCCTTCGAGGCGCTCGTCCATGTGCTAGACGGCGAGGCAGAGGTCAGAATTTCCGGCCAAGCCTTTGTGCTCCAGGCAGGTGAAGCCATTCTCATGCCCGCCAACGAGCCTCACGCACTCCGGGCAATCAAGCGTTTCAAAATGCTTTTGACAATGCTCAAGACGATGGACGATGGACAGTAACAGGGTTCCCGTGGTGGCATGGCGGAGAGTCCTATGAACGAAACGAGGTCGGCTTCCATGCTTTTGCCGTCACAGCTTACCCACAGGTAGTTCTCCCAGGTAGATTGTTGGTAGTGGTATAGAGTCAAGTGAAAAATCGCCTACTATCCTGCCTCTTTCACTTCGACTTGACCACTACCAGATTGTCTACACAACACCATCACCTGGCTGGTGCAGTCGTGTGGAGCAAATCTCCGATTTGCCGAACCCTGCAAGTCAGAGACCTATCTATTGTGCACAACTCGTTCGGTTGGCGCAGGATTTGGATGGGCAAGAAACTTGCTCTGGAAGAGCAGGGCAGAAAAGTTTGGAAAGGAGTGGCCATTTCAGGCATTAGGACGGCAGTTGCACTGCCGTCCTAACGCAAGCCAAGCAGAGATTGTTTCCCTTGACCAAGCCTTCTGTATGGGAAGTAGTTATGGCGTAAGTCTCCGACTTGCGGGATGGGGCAAATGATTGGCAAATTTCCAATTTGCCCTACTTGTGGGTAATAGACGGGTCAGAGACTGGCGCCATCGATAGGCAGTCACCGGCCACGATTTCTCTGCAAAGAAAACACCCTTTTCGGCATCACAGTCAATAGTATAATTCCCTATCATGTCACCCTTGATTGTCGGTATTCGCTTCCAACCCACTGGAAAGATTTATCATTTTGACGCCTCTTCGGTGCCCGATGTGCAAATTGGCGATCGCGTAGTAGCAGAAACCGCACGCGGTCCCCAGATCGGCGAGGTCGTCCAATTCGTCGCCGAGCCACCTCCACCGCCAGAAGGGCGCTGGAAGGCCATTGAACGCCGGGCTACCCCTCGTGACCTGTTGTTACACAAAATATGGCAGCAGAAGAGCGTCGAGGCGCTCATCCGCTGTCGCGCGCGCGCAGCTGAATTAGGGTTAAGGGAAGTCAAGTTCGCGGCCGCAGAGTTCTCCCTCGATGGCAAGCGGCTGACCTTTTTCTTCTGTCCAGAAAGCGAGGAAAAGGTCGATCTGAAGTCCTTGCGGCAGGATATGCAAAAGGACTACCCACGCGTCCAAATTGACATGCGTCAGATTGGCCCACGCGATGTCGCTAAAATGATGGGAGGCGTAGGCGCGTGTGGCATGGAGAAACGTTGCTGTGCGCGCTTCCTGACGGAGTTCAGCCCGATCACAGTTAAGATGGCCAAAGAACAAGGCATCTCACTCACCCCGCCCGAAATTACCGGCATCTGTGGAAGGCTGCGTTGTTGCCTGTTGTATGAATATGAGTTCTACGCGGAGGCACGCCAGCATTTACCTAAGAAAGGGAAGCGCGTGGTCACCCCTTACGGAGAGGGAAAAGTGACCGAAGTCTGTCCCTTGCGCATGACCGTTCGCGTCACGCTGGGCGAGCGAGGTGAGCGCGAATTCCACCGCGACCAGCTGGAACCGTGGGACGAGGCCGAGGCTATGCGACGTCAAACCCAAGTCCAGGTTGCGCCGTCCGACCCCCCGGCAGAATCGCTCTCCACATCTTCCGAATCCCCGACATGATAACCATGACAACCGAATGGGAACACCCACAAAAGATTCTGGTCATCCTGGCCCACCCGGACGATCCGGAGTTTTTCTGCGGCGCTGCACTGGCGCGCTGGGCCAGGGCCGGCCACGAGATTCATTACTTCCTGCTAACCTGCGGTGATAAAGGTGGAAAGGACAACCACTCGCCGGAGGAACTGTGTCGTCTGCGCCAGGAAGAACAACGCCGGGCCGCCGCGGTGATTGGCGTAAAAAGCATTGAGTTCTTGGGTTTGGAAGACGGTTACCTGCTTCCTACCCTGGAGCTACGGCGCGAAATTGTCCGCGCTATCCGTCGCGTCCGCCCGGATGTTCTGGTTACCTGCGACCCTACCCACCTGTACGTGGGTGAGTGGTATCTCAACCATCCCGATCATCGCTACGCAGGCCAGGTAGTTCTAGACGCCGTCTTTCCGGCTGCCGGCAACCCACTCTTCTTCCCCGAACTGCTTCGTGAGGAAAATCTGCAACCTCACACGCCAGCCGAAATCTGGATTGCGCTGGCGGAAAATCCTAACGTCATCCTGGATGTCACCGACACCTGGGACATCAAAATCCGCGCTTTGCAGGAACACAAGTCCCAGATTGGCGATCCGCAGGAATTTGAAGCGCGCATGCGTGCCCGTTATGCCGAGGGAAGCGATGAAAAATCGCCGCGCTACGAAGAAAAGTTCCGCGTAATTCGCTATCGTTGAGGGGAAAGCAGGCCACTGTGCATTCGAATCTACGCCAATGTCTTGAGACACGCATGAATCGCCTGGCCTTGTTCCCGACTCGTCTGTTCGCGCTCTACCGGCACCCGGAATACTTCCGTCAATTAGTGGCTCTGGCCGCGCCGATCGCTTTGCAACAATTCGTCTTCGCCGCGTTGAACATGGTCGGCTTCGTAATGGTCGGGCAAAAAGGGGATACCGCGATGGCCGCTGTGGGCGCGGCCGGGCAGATTGGCTTCCTGTTGGCCGTCATTCTCTTCGGTCTGGTCAGCGGATCAGCCATGGTCGCGGCGCAGCTGTGGGGGAAGCAGGACGTGGTTCGCATCCGTAAGGTGTTGGCCATCAGTCTTTGGCTGAGCCTGAGCATTAGCGCCTTTTTTGTAGTCTTTTCGGTCGCCATCCCCACCAAAATCATCGCCTTCTACACGCGCGACCCCGCCGTGATTGCGCTGGGCAGCACCTACCTGCGCATCTCTGCTGGCAGCTTCCTATTCTATGCCGTCACTTCGGCTTACGCCTTCATCCTGCGCAGCATCGGCAACGTCAAGGTGCCAGTCGCGATCGGGGTATTGGCCCTAGTGTTGAACGTAACGCTGGCCTACGGCTTGATTTTTGGGCGTTTTGGTTTGCCAGAACTGGGGGTTATCGGCGGGGCGTGGGCGATTCTGATCGCGCGCACCCTCGAATGCCTGGCCCTGGTCAGTTTCACCTACCTATCCCGTTCGCCAATCGCGGCCTCCTGGCGCGAACTATGGACCTTCGATCGTTCTTTCTTTATCCAGGCTACGCGCCCGATTCTGCCCGTCGTATTGACCGAGGTGCTCTGGTCGCTAGGCATCACTACCTACTACGCCATCTACGGGCGCGTCAGCACTGAAGCGTTAGCGGCCGTAAACATTCTTGGCAACGTAGATAACGTTGCTTTCACGATTTTTGCCGGCATTGCCAACGCTACAGCTGTTCTGGTTGGGAACAAAATTGGCGCTGGCGAACAAGACGAAGCCCACCGCTACGGAGCGCGCTCAATCGGCTTGAGCGCCAGTCTTGGGTTAGGAGTCGGCCTGCTGATTCTGCTCCTGCGTCCACTCATCCTGAGTCTCTACCGCGTCTCCCCCCAGGCGGCCGAGGCCGCCTACCATCTCCTGACCATGCTGGGGTTGCTGTTCTGGTTGCGCATGATGAACATGATCACCATCGTCGGCATTTTGCGCGGAGGAGGCGATGTACGCTTCCTGCTCGCGCTCGACGGTTGTACGATTTGGATCGTGGGCGTCCCCATGGCTGCCCTTGGCGGCCTAGTGCTCCATCTGCCTGTGCAGTGGGTATACCTGATGGTTATGTCCGAGGAAGCGATCAAATGGGTAATCGGCCTGTATCGCTTCTTCCGCCGCCGCTGGATTCACGATCTGACACAGGCAGTCGGCCAGGTTCTGGACGCGGAGAAGACAGGCGTTTAGGCACGCCGGCCCTGGGCCGCGCGCTCTGCCATGAGGGCGCGCAGCGCACGCACATCACCCTCGATAAAGAACAACGCTCCCAAATAGAGGACAAAGCACAACAGCCAGGCTGTACTGCAGACCGTCAAGATGGCGGTCTGCTTGGTGGTCGCTGTGGCGATCGCGCCTGCCAGCACAGGGGCCAGGGCCGCACCGCTGTTTTCGACGAAATACTCCACGGCATGGGCTGTAGAACGTACCTCGGGCGCCACAATGTCAAAAATTGTGGCGACGACATTGGGGGCCGAGAAGGGCATGAACAAAGCCGTCAGGGCCACCCAAATGAAGAAGGTGGTGCGGGCCTCGATTGGCGTGAGTAGCGCACAGAGCAGGAAAATCGCCCCCAGAATCACGCCGGCGCTGGAAACGAGAATACGTCCTTTGGGCGTCCGTCGGAACAGCCAGTCGCCTAAAGCACCCCCCACAAAGTGCCCGAATGCCAGAATGAGCACAACCGGCCCCATGACCATTAAAACGGCATTGTTATCGTAATGGCGTTCGGTTTGCAGGTAGCCAATAAAAAAGTACGTGATCACATTCCAGGGAAACACCCCGGCAAACCCCTGCAAGAAAACAAACCACATGGTCCGCTTCTTGAAAATCTGCCTGGCTTCCTGCCAGGAGAAACGGAACTGGCCGATTTCCTCAACCCCTTCGAACTCCGGCTCCGCCTTGCCGCGCGGCAAATCGCGAATGCCAAAGAAAATGACCGCCGCCATCCCGATACCCAGAACACCGGTCATCAGAAAAATAGACCGCCAGCCTTCGAGATGGAAGAAACGGTCATTCAAAGCCGGGGCCACTACCAGCGCCAACACCATCCCGGCCAGGTAACCGAGAGGCGCGGGCAATTGCAGGATACCGTAAATCTTGCCTCGCATCTTAGGGCCGAAATAATCGGCGGCCAGGCTGTACAAGCCCGGGTAAGAAGAATCATCTATGCCAGTGGAGGCACGCGTGACCAGGAACTGGGGATACGTCCGCACCAGCGAACTGAGCCAGGTTGTGGCGCCCCAAATCAATGAGGCCAGCGCCAGCAACTTGGGGCGCGCATAGCGATCATAAAGATACCCCCATACAGGATACAACAGGGTGCCGACCAGCAAAGCGCCTGTATTGATGAGCCCCCACTGGAAATCATTCAAATAGAAGGTCTCACTGATAGGAATCTGGAGGGAACCGATCAGTAACTTGTCGGTCTGGTGTAAAAAAATGAACAGGAAGAACACCACAACCACGAAAACCGGATACCAGTTACGACGTTTCTTCATGGTAGCACCTCTTCGTTGGAGTTTGACTCTCTGGCTAGGTCACGCTCGCCGCTGTGATCGACTGCTTCGTCTAGGCCGGATTGGCATAGCGAATGCGGACTAATTCCTCCGCGCGCGCTTTTTCCGCGATTGTCGGTTCCGAGAGTTGAAAATGAATAGAGAACGTATGGGCAAAGCCCTCGACGAAAGCCTGCGCCGCGACCTCCCAGGGTACGGTGCGCCCCAGGCTTCCTTCCAGTGTGATCGCGCGGTGCAGGAGACGTTCGGCCGCCTGTTGACGCGCGGTTTCATCAGGAAAAGAAAGCACCTGGACAATGCGCGTTAAATCTCCACTCAGCGGCAAGGCGCCGTGTTGCAGAACCCCACCCTGGCGGCGAGCCTGCGCCGAACCGATCAACTTCCTGCCGGCAACTGTAATCTCATAGGCGGAAGGCATCTCAAAACAAATGGGGTTGGCCGTAAACGAAGAGGCCGGCGTGGCCTCGTTCATCTCGGCAGGCACGCCCAACCAATGTAAAGCTGCCAGAAGAGCACGTGCCAGACGTTGATAGGACTCCAGAACCGAACCACACAGTAAGGGATGTTCAACCGGCCCGATGACAGCATACGTCAATTCATCGGTGTGTAAAATCGCCCGCCCACCCGTCGGCCTGCGGACCAGGTCCCAACCTCGCGCCTCCAGCCGCGCCAGATCTACCTCACTCAAAGCCTGGGCATATCCCAGGGAAAGGCAGGGCGGTTGCCAGGCATACAGGCGCAAGATCGGCGGAGAATCGCCGCGCACGCAAGCCTCTAGCAGAGCCTCTTCCAGGGCCATATTCCAGGCTCCACGCGCCGGCGGAGTTGGCAACAAACGCCAGGTCTCTGCCACTACCTCTTCTCTCCATCAGGCCGCGAATCGGCCTCTTCGATTTCCACCAGGCGGTAGGGATATACGTTGATGACCCGAGTCGCCCCAATCCTGGTCACCGGCGAAACGACGTTGGGCTTATACACCATCGTATGACCATGTAAGAAGTAACGCGGCCGAAAGACGCGGATCAGGTCCCGAAAAGCGTAAAAGCCGGTATGCGCATAATCGGTATCATCGTGAATGCCAAAGGGAGGAGAATGGGCCACAAAAACATCCAGGTTGCGATGCCGGATCCAACGCCACCAGAAGAGACGAAGTGCCAGACGCAAAACCCGACGGTTCATTTCGGCTTGCGTATACTGGTTGTCCCCTACCGGCTTGTACCGAATACTTCCCCCCAGGCCGGCCAGCGTCAAGCCACGATGGTTGACAACGCGACCATCAATATTCTCGCAGCCGGCCGCCAGCGAGGACAGCACCTGCGGTTGATACAACGGATCATGATTGCCGGGAACATAATATAACGGCACCCCCAGCATCGTCACAAGGTACTCCAGATAGATGTAAGGCAAATCTCCGCACCCCACTACGAAATCTACCCCTCCAAAGCGCCGCAGGAGATTGTCAGAATACAGGCTTGCGCTTACCTCGTCGCTGACGGCCAGAATCTTCATGGTGCACCTGTTTCTTCAATTGTAGTCGCAAATCGCACCACCGCGCAAGAGAAGCCGTTTACATTATGCTATACATTTCCGCGCTCTTTGCTGGTGATTACCCATATCTTGTTCACTCCCCATATCGGGGAAGAATTCGCTCTTGACAACGGCGGATCTGGGGGTAAATTTTTGGCAGAACTCAACCAAATGAAACGATTCTTGGACTTGGGGGTAATCACCAGCCAGTTTTCCGATTACCCTTATGTTGACGCAGCCCACCAGCCACGGGATGCCGGCACTGCAGAGTGACTCTCCGCAAATGACCTGGCAGGCCGTTCCCACGCGCCATTCCAACTCCCAAGGAGACTTCTTGGAAGGAACGGTTAAGAACGCACCCGTTAGGACGCTAGTTGAACTGCCGTCCTAACGCCCACCGTCCGAACGCCTGAAATGACCACTCCTCCAGAGCAAGTTTCTTGCCAATCCAAATCCCGGTCAACCGAACGAGCTGTGTACGTAGGTCGAAGACCTGTGCCACAGGTAGGCAGTTGCCGAGTTCTGGACTTGTGGGTTATCACCAGCGGTCTTTGCCTTTGTGTCTGCCCCCAGGAACGTAGTAAAATCAAAACATCGGAAACGTACCTTTCTCCGTCAGGATGGAATGGATGAATACTCTCGATACCCCTCTCCTCTCGCGCCTGCGCCGTAATCACGCTCTGGAACACGCGACCATCACCCTGTTGACTCGACGTTTCCCCAACCAGACGTTGATCGGCTATTCTTTCCCAGGGGGATTTCTGGTGATCGGCAATGTGCCCACCGAAGCCGTGTACTCGGCGGCTCAAGAAGCCTTGAGTCGCTTACGAAGCGGGGAATGGCAACTTGCTATTCATCCCCACTGCGGCACCAATCTCATGACCACCGCCTTGCTGGTTGGCGGTTTGGGTTGGTTGAGTCTGTGGAGGGCCAGAACGCTCCGAGAGAAACTGGCCGCCCTCCCGTTGACCATCGCGCTGGCTACGCTGGGCCTGGTCGTCAGCCAGCCGCTTGGGCCCCTCCTGCAAAAGCACGTCACCACCCATCACGATCCCCAGGGGTTATCTATCGTGGAGGTGGTGGCGATGAAAATCGGGAGCCGACTGGTACACCGCGTCGTTACGCAGGGATAGGCCGCTGGCACGTATGTCTGGTTCCTCCATCCTCCTTCTGCATGGGAACGATGAATTCGCCATCGCCACGCGCCTGGCCGCCTTACAAGCGCGTCTGGACGCGGCCACCGCCGATATGAACTTCAGCCGGATGGATGGACGCGCGCTGGATCTGGAAGCCCTTCATGCCGCGCTAAACGCCATCCCCTTTCTGGCCTCACGCCGCCTGCTCATCCTTGACCACCCAAGCAGCCAGCCCAAAGACCGCTTGCTCGAATTGCTGGAGCACTGCCCGCCGACGACCGAGGTAGTCCTCGTGGAAACTGCCATCCTGAAACCTGATCACTGGCTCATGCGTTGGGCGCAAAAGAGTAACGTCACAGTGGAGGCCTGTATTCTGCCACGCCGCTGGGAAATGCCACGCTGGATCGAAGCGGAGGCCAAACGTCAGGGCGGGCAAATCGAAACAGCCGCCGCCATGCGCCTGGCAGAAATGGTCGGTGAGGACACGCGCCAGGCCGCTCAGGAAATCACCAAGTTGTTGACCTACGTGGATTGGCAACGTCCTGTCACCCTTACCGACGTCGAGCGCCTGGCCGTGACCACTGCCCATAGCAACGTCTTTGAGTTTGTGGACGCCCTGGCCGGCGGCCACGGCCGTCAGGCCCAAAGAATCCTTCACCGCCTGCTGGAGGAAGAAGACTTGCTGGCCGTCTGGGGCATGATCCTGCGGCAGTTCCGATTGCTATTGCTGACGCGTGAGATTCTGGAGGGAGGCGGAGGGCCGCCCCAGGTCCAGAACGAATTGCTGCTCCACGAATTCGTAGCGCAAAAGATGACCGCACAGGCACGACGTTTTTCTCTCACAGAGCTGGAAAGTATCTATCGAAATCTGCTAGCCATAGACGAGGACGCCAAGACTGGCCAGGTGCCGCTCGAGGTGGCCCTGGATGCGCTGGTCGCGCGTCTGGCACGCTAGGAGTCGTATGCTGACCATTCTTGGCCTGCCCATCGGCCCTCTCCAGACCAACGCCTGGCTGATTGCCGAGGAAGGGGGCGAGGCCGCCATCGTAGACCCGGGTTGGGAGGGCGAGAGACTCTGGCAGGAAGCACAACGCCGGCGCTGGCGCATCCGTCAAATCTGGTGCACGCACGCTCACTTCGATCACATCGGCGGTGTTCCGGACCTGGTACGTCGGTGCCAGGACACGTTGCTCATCGCTCTCCACGCCGACGACCGGCCATTATGGGATCTCCAGGGCGGCGCGCCGCTCTTTGGCTTCTCTCTCCCACCTTTGCCATCCCCCACTTTGACTCTGCAAGATGGTCAATCCCTCACACTGGGCCGCTACACCTTCCAGGTCCGCCATACCCCCGGCCACACGCCGGGGCATTGCGTGTTCTACTGCGCCGAAGCCGCGGCCTGCTTTTGTGGCGATCTTATCTTCCGGGCCTCCGTCGGCCGTACCGACCTGCCTGGCGGCAGCTGGGAAGCCCTGGAGAGGAGCATTCGTACCCAAATCTTTACCCTGCCCGAAGAAACCTGCCTCTTCCCCGGCCACGGTCCCGAGACCACCGTCGGCGAGGAGAAGGTATCGAATCCGTTCATTTCCCCATGACAGGAGAACTCTGTGAAACGCGCCGTCAGCATCAGTCTGGGCAGTTCCGCCCGCGATAAGAAAGTGACCATTCGCTTCGGGAATGAGACGGTTGAAATCCAGCGCATCGGTACCGACGGAGACGTGGAAAAAGCCCGCCGTCTGTACCTCGAACTGGACGGGAAAGTGGACGCTTTCGGGGTCGGCGGCGTAGACCTGTACCTGCGCCTGGACCATCGCGAATATCCCCTGCGCGCTGCCCTAAAGATGGTCAAGGGTGTCACGCGAACACCACTCTGCGACGGACGTGGACTCAAGCATACCCTTGAGCGACGCGTCTTCGAACTGGCGCGCCCCGAACTGGGGGAGGTGCGTTTCGAGCAGGGTTTCGTTCCTGTAGCGGTAGACCGCATCGGGCTGGCACAGGCCGCCGAGGAAGTCTGTAAGCGGGTTATCATCGGCGACTTGATGATCGCCCTCGGCATCCCCATCCCCATTTATGGCCTGCGCGCCTACAAGCGACTGGCGCGCGTGCTGCTGCCCATCGTCAGTTATTTCCCTATGTCCATGCTCTTCTACGGCAGCGGCGGCGCCGAACACGAGCCAAAGTACGAAAAATACTTCGTCGCCTCCGATTTGCTGGCCGGCGATTTCCTCTTCATGCGCAAGTACCTGCCCGAAGACCTGACCGGCAAGACAGTGGTCACCAACACCACCACCGAGGACAACATCGCCCTGTTCAAGGCGCGCGGCGTGCGGACGGTGATCACCACCACGCCGCGTTACGACGGTCGATCCTTTGGCACAAACATGATGGAGGCCGCCCTGACGGCCTACGCCGGCAAGGGCAGGCGATTGACGGACGAGGAGTTGAACGGGTTGATTGATGAGTTGGGCCTGCGGCCGGAGGTGATGCGGTTCTGAAAGGCAAGGTGGGCGCCAGGGGAAACCAATTACAAAACAATTTCCTCGACACGCAACGCCTGCCAATCCTTGCGCCCCAGGCCCATGTCCGCTGCCAGCCGGATATAGTCAATGTCATCCGGTGTCAGACCAAAGAGCGAGGTGGCCCAACTATCGGCCGCGACCATGTCGGGGCTGACCAGAATGGTATCGCGCTTTTCCACCGCGCTCAAGTCATGGTTGACAGGGCCGCCGGCCGTCAGAATGCGAATGGCATCCACAACTGTCAATTGTGGGCGAATCAGGCTCGCCAGATCGGCTATTGTCTGGTGAATGTCTGTCCTGTGCATCGAGCCGCGATCCCGGTCGGGCACCAGACCCATCAGATTCTTCATGCCAAGTGTCAAGCGCGTCGTGGAATGATCCTTGGCAATGGGAACGTTAATCAATACATCCGCCTGGAGGGCCGGCTGATAGACGTTGGCCGCCCGAAGACGCCGTCCCTCTGGAATCGCCACCGACTGAAAGCCTAACGCATTCATGACTTCCATCCGGCCGCCGGCCGCCTCCACCTGTGCGCGGATACCGGAAGTCGCATAGGCCGCCTCGCCAGAACCACGAATCGGCAAGTCCATGACCGTCACCTCGCTGGCGCCGGCTTCCAGACACAGCCGAACCAGGGCGCCGACTAGCCAGGGATTCGTCGTCGCCGCATATTCGGGCAGTGACGCGGAGCAGATATTTGGTTTGATCACCACGCGCGCGCCCACGGGAACAAAGGTCTGCATGCCGCCAAAGGCCGCCATGGCTCGGCGGATCATCTCCTCCGGTTCGCCGCCGCGTACAATCACCAGGTCAGGGCGCGTGGCAGGCGTCGCCGTAGCCGTAGGGGAAACTGTGCTCACGACCTGCGTTTCTGATCCTGCCTCGGTGGTTACCGTAAGTGAAGGGGATGGCCGAGGTCGAATCCCACAGGCGCTCAAGAAGTGCTGCAGCGCCAATCCGCCCGCGCCAGCAGCCAGCATTTTTAAAAAATCGCGGCGATTCAATCGAGTGGACACAGATCACCTCATCAAGAATAGGCAATACGGCAAATCGTGAAACCGGTTTCATTATGCAATAAAGGGAAGAGAATGTCAAGCGACATGATTTATTCACCAGACTGGTCACAAGATAGGGGAAACTACCTGCAATCTCTCAACCGACGTCGGGCTCGGATTCTTGCGGGCGCTACAAAAGTCAAGTAGTGTTGACAAGCGGAAGGAAAAGCAAGGCATACATGCGCATCCAAAGACCAAGCATGAGGGTCTAGTTGGCTGTCGTATTCTCCATCCTCGCAGAAGAAGAGCCCCCAGGTGCAATCACCTGCGGTCCCTCGTTCTCCGGGCGGTTCACCAACGACGAAACCGGATACGCTTCCATCTCCTCCGCAGGGTAAGGGCGCAAAAGCGATTGTAAGCGCGTTGGGGCTTGTGGCGCCGGATCTAACCACAGCGTCAACGCCTCAGGAGTAAGAATGACAGGCATGCGGCCGTGCAAAGGGGCCAGGAGTTCATTCGGTTCGGTCGTCACCATAGCGGTCGAGTAGATCACCGAGCCATCGCCCGCATGCCATATATCCCACAAACCGGCGAAGGCAAAAGGTTGCCTGGACTTGAGCCGCACAAAATAGGGTATCTTACCCCTTCCCGTGGGGCGCCATTCAAAGAAACCATCCGCGAAGACGAGGCAACGCCGGTAGCGATAGGCGGCGCGAAAGGCCGGCTTAACAGCCAACGTCTCGGCGCGAGCGTTGATCAAACGTCGTCCGATCCCTGCCTCTTTTGCCCAGGATGGAATTAAGCCCCATAAAAAGAAATGTGCCCGCTGGGTTCCATCGTTGGGCAAGACCAATACCGGCTGTCCTGGCGCGATATTATAGCGCGGCGACCATCGCGCAGGAAAGGTAACATCAGGAAATGCCTCTTGCAATTCCGCCGGAGCCGCGAAAAGCGCAAAACGACCACACATACATTAGCCTCGCAGGAGATGGGAAAGAAAGAACCAGAGATTCGCCGGACGTTCGGCCAGGCGTCGCATGAAATAGGGATACCAATGTGTCCCATAAGGCACATAGACGCGCACCGGATACCCCTCCCGCGCTAATCGCTCCTGCAAATCGCGGCGAATGCCGTAGAGCATCTGGAATTCCAGGGCTTCATTGGGCAAGGCTAGCCGGCGCGCGTACGCACAAATCCGGGCAATTCGTCGTTCGTCATGTGTTCCAAAAGCAGGTAAAGGAGGGATACGCCCGTCTTCCGAAAGAGGTGGAGCGCCTGCCTTCTGCGCCGCCTCCAGCATCTGTTCCGCTAGACGATCGAAATTGGCATCCACATCGGCTTTGTGCGGATACGCCAGGTGAGGTGGTTCTCGATAGGCGCCCTTCACCAAACGGATGCGCGCCCCCTTTTCCAGCAAAGCACGAGTATCCGATTCCGCCCGATAGAGATAGGCCTGCATGACCACCCCTACCTGCTCGAATCCGCTCGCGCGCATCTGCTCGTACAGGTGAAGTGTTGGTTCTACATAGGGTGAATCCTCCATGTCTATCCGCACAAAAGTCCGGCACTGCTGGGCGCGTTCCAAAATGCGTCGTAGGTGCTGCCGACACAGGTCCTCCTCCAAAGCCAGACCGATCTGCGTAAGTTTGATAGAAACATTGGCGCGTAGGGGATGGGCAGCCAGCGCGTCAAGCAAGGTCAGAATCGCCTCTGTCGCTTGCTGGGCCTCCTGCACGGTGGTGGTATGCTCTCCGAGATGATCCAGTGTGACGTTCAGGCCGCCGCGATTCAGCTCGGCGGTCACGCGCAAGGCCTCCTCCAGCGTTTCGCCGGCTACGAAACGAGCCGCCATCTGCCAGCCGAACTTCCAGCGCTTGACCAGACGTTGCGCCCAACAGGCCTGTGACAAAGCCAGCAAGAGCGCACGCAACATATTCGCTCCTCTCAGGGAAGGATAGTATCAACCTTCATGCTTCATTGTAGCACAAATTGTCAGACAAGTGGACGGTTGTCGTTCTCCACGGCTGTGTGTTATACTTTGCCGCAACGTCTCGATCTCTGGAGGCTATGTGAGGCACCGAAGCCGGGTTTTCTATTTGCGTTGGTTTTCCCTGATCTTCCTGCTGGGAGCCGTATTGCTGACGGTGTTGCAGCTGGTGGATTACAGCCGGTTGCGAGGTACCTATCCAGCCACGATGAGAATCGCCGGCGTGCCAGTTGGCGGGCTGACGCCCCAGGCCGCCGCGGCACGCCTCGTCGAAGTTTACTCGCTACCCGTGGAATTACACTATGGCGATGCGGTTATTCACATGAGTCCTAACGAGGCCGGTTTCGAGCTGGACCTAGAAGGTATGCTAGCCGCCGCCGAAGCACAACGAAGCGGCCTTTCCTTTTGGGGAGGCTTCTGGGACTACCTGTGGAATCGCCAACCGGCGACTACAGAGGTACCGTTGATCGCCTCCTATTCTCCTGAACGATTGCGAGCCTACCTGCAAAATGAAATTGCCGCGCGCTACGATCAGCCGCCGACCCCTGCCAGCATCATCCCCGGAAGCACAGAGTTCAGCCCCGGCACTCCTGGACGCGCTCTCGACGTCGAGCGGGCCGTCATTCTCGTAGGGGATGCCTTGCGTTCTGCGACCACGCGCACCGTCACTTTGACCACGCGCCGCGTTCCGGCCACGCGCCCTTCGCTCGAACAATTGCGGTTAATGCTCCAGAACACGATTGATCGCAACGCATTTGCTGGCGTGGTTGGCTTCTACCTGCTGGACTTGCAGACTGGCGAGGAACTCCATTTCGCCTACCGTAACGGAGAATACCTGCCGGTGGATCCCGACATCGCCTTCACCGGTGCCAGCACCATCAAAATCCCCATCATGGTCTCGGTCTTTCGACAAACCGCCAGCCAAATTGACGACGAAACCGATGCGCTGTTGCACGCTGTCTTTCGGACTTCCGACAACGCCGCCGCCGATGCCCTTATGGCAAAACTGGACAAAGTGCGCGGCCCGCTCTTGGTTACCGAGGACATGTTCGCCCTCGGCCTGCAGAACACCTTCATGGCTGGTTTCTTCTGTTCCCCTCTAGCCCCTTGCCCTTTGCTCAAGCGTTTCACCACACCTGCTAACCAACGCGTAGATGTCAGCACAGATCCGGATATCTACAACCAGACCACGCCGTCCGATATGGGCATGTTGCTCGAGGATATTTACCGCTGCGCGCAGACCGGCGGAGGTACGCTTCCGGCGGTCTTCCCCGGCCAGATCACCCAAGAAGCTTGTCGCCGTATGATCGAGTACATGAAGGAAGACCGCACCGGCGTATTGCTGGAAGCAGGCCTGCCGGGTGGCACAGTCCTGGCACACAAGCACGGCTGGTTGACCGGCCCTGATGGTCAGTATCACAACTTCAGTGACACCGCCATCATCTACACGCCCGGCGGCAACTACGTCCTCTGCCTGTATATTTACGACGCCAATCCCATCATCTGGAACAACGCCAATATCCTGTACGCCGAAATCTCGCGCCTGGTCTACAACTACTTTAATCTTCCCAGCCGTTAGGCGCTGGGGCAGTTCCGTCTCTCACCTACAACGGCGAATCCGACGTCTCCTCCCTTCCCCGCCAGGGAAGACCATACCGCTGCCAATGGACTTGCGCGATGTCATACTGGGTACGGGGTGGTTTCTCCTCTGCCGGATACCCGACATAGACGATGCACAACGGCGTCACATGGCGCGGCAGGGAGATTACCTCCCGCACCACACGCACGAAGCCATTTACCGGATAGACTCCAATCCAGACTGTACCCAGACCCAACGCCGTGGCCGCCAGCAAGATATTTTCCGTCGCGGCCGCACAATCCTGAACCCAAAAGAGCCGGGCAGTCGGATTCTTACTCCGGCGCGGATTACCGCAGACGACGATCGCAGCCGGAGCATTCCGGTTACCAAAAATCAGGCGGCGCCGGAATTGTTCCAATTTCTCCGCCTCGGTAACCACCACAAACTCCCAGGGACGGCAATTCATCGCCGAGGGCGCCGCCATAGCGGCTTGCAGGAGGAGCTCCAATTTCTCCGCTTCTACCGGCCGCTCTTGATAGCGGCGAATACTGCGCCGATGGAAGATCGCCTCAATCACGGGATTTATAGTCATTCCAGCCTGATTCAGGAGGGGAAGATCTGGTCGAAAACTTCCGGACAGTATTTGCGAACCATCTCGCTGCTCAAGCCGTTTGCATGACAGATTTCCGCATAGAGATCCGCGGAGGGCCGCTTGCGGCGTGCCTGAGTCTCCACGTCTAGTTCCCACAAGCCAAAACGCTGTGTCCAGCCGCGCTCCCATTCAAAATTATCTACCAGCGACCAATGGAAGTAACCCTTAACCGGCCAATTGAAATTCACTGCCCGCCATACCTGGTGCACGTGTTGAGCCAGGTAACGCGGTCGGATGCGATCGGCGGCATCCTCAATACCATTCTCTGTTACCAGGATGGGAAGGCCAAAGCGCCGTGCCCAGCGCAACGTCACAAACATGCCTTGTGGAATGTTGGCGTTCATACCGGCCTCGGAAACGTCGCTGCCAGGCGGATAGTACCGGCGACCAAAGAGCTCGCCCGGTCGACGCAAGTCAAAAGCCACCGTATCTTGCGAATAATAGTTGACCCCAATGTAATCCTGCGTCCCTTTGGCTTCCGGGATGCGCACATTGCCTAACGGCGAACGCAGAACGCCACTGGCGATCGCCGAAGGGAAGCTTTCACTCATCGCCTGGTATTGGAGATTGCGTACCAGGCGGTCCAGCGGAAACCAGGGACGGGCCGGCAGCATAGGACGATAATGCCAGGCATACCCCACGCGCGCTTCCGGCTGGATTTCGTGAATGGCCCGATAGGCGGCCGCATGTCCGCGCGCCATATTCGCCATGACGAGAATCACTTGTTTGGGATTCTTCTTGCCTGGCGGAAAGACGCCGCTTGCGTAGCCCATCACGGCATAGACATTCGGCTCGTTAATCGTACACCATAGGGTGCAATACTCCTTCAATGCTTGCACGGTCTTGCGCACGAATTGCTCAAACAGAGGGACGATCTCCGCCGTCTCCCAGCCCCCGCGCTCGCTGACCCACAAAGGATCGGTGAAATGATGCAATGTGACCAGCGGCGTCATCCCCCGTTCATGCAAACCACGCAACATGGCACGGTACCGCTCCAAAGCGGACTCATCCCAGCGCTCCGGTGCGGGTTGGATGCGACTCCATTCTACGGAAAGACGATGAGCATTCTGTCCAGCCTCCGCCGCCCGGTCAAAGTCCTCCTTCCACCTACCCCCCCACCAATCGCAGGCCAGGCCAGATTTATGCACGGTATGTCCACTCTCTTCCCAGGCATACCAGGTACTATTGGTATTATTGCCCTCGACCTGATGCGCCGCCGTAGCCGTCCCCCATAAGAAACCTCTGGGGAAATGAAAAATTGCCTCTGGCATATTAATAACCTCCGTGACCTTCCCGGAACCCTGACTCGCTCTCTTTTCGCTCTTATTTTCTGTTTTCCACTGGTCTCCTTGAGCGAACTGGAGAGCTGTCGAAAGTGTCGAGTTTCGGCGTTGCGTGCTTTGTGGCGAGAGTATCTTTCTGTAGCAGGGTTGCTTCTTTTTTCTTTTGGCTACACGAAAACCACGCGCACAGCCGCGCAGCCCAGTCACGCACACCCGACCACAGTCATAGCCAGGGCGTACCTCGCCGCTCAAACAACCTTCTCGAACCTCTCGGCCGGATAACCACAAACCGGACACTTCCCCGCCATCGCGCCGACATGGGTATAGCCGCAAATCGGGCAGATGTAGTACTCAGCCTCGGCGATATCTTGCCCCTGCGCCAGACTCTCCGCCGCCTGACGGTACAGCACAGCGTGGATTTTCTCGACCTCCAACGCCCAGCGGAAAGCGCGCGCCGCCTGCTTCTCGCCCGACTCCTCGGCCTCGCTCAACATCGGCGGATACATGCCATTAACCTCATACTCCTCGCCAGCAATGGCGGCCTGTAGATTATCCGCTGTAGAACGCAATCCGCCCATGGCCTTAAGGTGGTTGTTCGCATGGACTGTCTCCGCGGCGGCAACCGCTCGGAACAGGCGCGCAATGTGTGGATACCCTTCCTCTTCGGCTTTTCGCGCAAAGGCCAGGTAGCGCCGATTCGCCTGTGCCTCCCCGGCAAAGGCTACTTTCAAATTTTCCAGTGTAGTACTCATTGGGATCAACTCCTTGAAAATACTATGTCAGTTTCAACCTTATCCTCTTACTACATCCACCGTCCACCGTCCACGGTCCATCGTCCACCGTCCACCGTCCATCTAAGCCGCTTCCGCCGCAACCTCCTGACCGAATTCCAACAACGCCTTGACCATCCCTGGACTGCGCCCCTCCGCATACACACGCAAAACCGGCTCGGTGCCCGAGGGCCGAATTAACAACCACGAATCATCCGCCAGGATATATTTGACACCATCCAGATTGTTGACCTGGGCAACCGTCTCACCCCCCAGTGAAGGCGGTACACATTCGACCAGGCGTCGGGTCATCTCGCTCTTTGAGACCGGGCGACTGAGGCGTAGATCGCGACGCTCATAGAACGCCGGCCCAACCTCTTTCAAAATGTTCTCCACCAAATCGTGGAGGGGAGTCTTGCAGGCCGCGATCATTTCGACCAGCAATAAGCCCATGAGGGGACCATCCCCTTCGGGAATATGGCCCTTGAAGGAAATACCGCCGGATTCCTCCCCGCCGATCAGGATGTCCTCGCGTAACATGTAATCGGCGATATGGTTGAAGCCTACGGGCGTCTCGTACAATTTCAGGTCGTACTTCTCGCACAGGCGGTCTATCATACGTGTGGTGGAAACCGTCCGCACGACAGCGCCGCTCCAGCCACGTTGCTCTACCAAGTAGCGCAGAGCCAGGGCAAAAATTAAGTGCGGGCTGACAAAATTGCCCTGCTCATCAATGGCGCCGATGCGGTCAGCATCGCCATCGGTTGCCAGGCCGAAACTGCCCATCCCCATACTGATGGCCCCGGCCAGTGCGCCAAGATAACGAGCAACCGGCTCAGGATGGACTCCGCCAAAACCCGGATTCATCTCGCCGCGAATCTCACAAATCTCGCAGCCTGTTCCCTGGAGAAAATTGCGAATGATTCCCCGCCCGGAGCCGTACATTGGGTCTACGACGAAGCGCGGCGGATTTTCGGCGATGAGATCCGTGTTGATTAGAGTGCGTAAGTGGTCGAAATACGCCGGCAGGGGATTGAAGCGGACGATCAGCCCCTGCGCCCGCGCCTGCTCGAAATCCATCAGGTTCGGCCCGCGCCCGCGTTCTTCATTATCATTCAAATAAACTTCCACCCGCCGACACTGCTCTGGCGAGGCCGAACCGCCGTAAGCCGCCTTCAACTTCACACCATTGTAGCGTGGGGCATTATGGGAAGCCGTAATCATCAGGCCGGCGACCGCGCGAAGATGTTTCACAGCATAGGAGATGGCCGGTGTAGGAGCGTCCGCTTGAGCCAGGTAGACGATGAAACCGTTCGCCGCCAATACTCGCGCCGCCTCCTGAGCATAGCGATCCGAGAGGAAACGCGTGTCAAAGCCCACAACCACCTTGCGCGGATCCGGCGGCGCGTTGTGTCCATTGCTTCTATCCCAATGTTCCGAAGCGATCGCGTCGGCTATAGCCTGCGTCAACATACGCAGATTGCCAAACGTGAAGGTATCCGAGATCACAGCCCGCCAGCCGTCGGTACCAAAATGGATAGACATGAGCAAACTCCCAAGAAGAGAATGAACGATCGCGCCAGGCAGGAATCATACCACAACGGCGCGAGCTTTCCATAAACCCTGGCGGACAACGGACTTCCCCCTACGATTGAGGCAGGCTTTCCCCGACACCTTGTGCGGCGCGTACCCGCTGCACCGCCAGAAAACCCGCCTCCAACGCCTTACAGTTCATCTCCTGCGTACCAGGCGGCACTCGTTGCCGCATTGCCTTTTCCAGGGCAGCGCGCGAGACGACCTCAGTCAAGCCAGCCAGGGCCCCCAACGCCACCAGGTTGGCCGCGATCGTCCGTCCACTGGTCTCGAATGCCAGGCGTGCAAGCGGTAAACGGACAAGACCGGGGGTATCGTGTGCGTCTACCCGATCCTCGTCCACAAGAATCCAGCCATCCGGACGAACAGAGGCGGAAAACTGGCGAAAGGCCGTCTGGTTGAGAGCCACCAGGATATTTGCCTGTAACACAGCCGGGTAGTCAATCTCCTGATCGGCAATAATCACATCAGAGGTACTGGCCCCACCCCGTGCCTCTGGGCCATAATTCTGCACCTGAACCACTTGCTTGCCCTCGAGAGTGGCCGCCTCTGCCAGGATGATCCCGGCCAGAATCACTCCCTGGCCTCCCTCACCAGCTAGACGAATCTCCACGCGCTCATCCAGCTGCGACATTGCCGCCTCCTTGGACGCGTGCCCCCATATCCGCATACAGGCGCGTGTATTCCGGGCGCTGAATGTTCACAAAGACCCCGCGCACGATTTTATGGTTAGTAGCACGCTCTTCCGGCGAGAGGGCATCGTAAGCCGTCTTAGAAATAGAATTCTCTTTCAAGGCACGCATCATGTCTGCCGCGCTGCCCAGCTTGTTCATTCGGCCATAGGAAACATGGCAGTAGCTAATCGCCTCCACCACGCTAAAGCCATCCCTGGCGATCGCCTCGGTCAGGTACTTATCCAATTCCAGGGCATGATAGACGGTGCTGCGCGCCACGTATGTCGCTCCGGCTGCGACAGCCAGTTCGCAAATCGGAAACGGCGGCTCAATGTTCCCGTACGGCGCGGTAGTCGCGAGCATACCCAGCGGCGTAGTTGGGCTATACTGACCGCCGGTCATGCCGTAGGTAGCGTTGTTCACCACCAGGGCGGTAATCCCCAAGTTACGACGTGCCGCGTGAATGAAATGATTGCCACCAATTGCCAGCGCGTCGCCATCTCCCATGATCGCAATCACTTTCAAATCGGGCCGGGCGATCTTTAGGCCGGTGGCGAACGCTAGTGCACGACCATGCGTGGTATGCAGAGTGTTGAAATCCAGATAGACCGGCATGCGTGCCGTGCAACCGATGCCGGATACCAGCGCGACCTCGTCGTTCTTCAAGCCCAGGTGATCAATCGCCCGAATCAACGCCCCCATCACCACACCCAGACCACAGCCAGCACACCAAATGGTCGGGAATTTCTTATTCTTACGCAATTTCTGGAGCGTTTCGCTGCGCTCGAACCAGTTTTCGGCTGGCAAGTGCGCTTCGTGGGGCTCCAGAGTAGCCGCTTCCAAAATCACGTTCTTGTCCATTATGCCTCCATCGCCTCCAGAATCTTCTGAGGCGGGATCATCTCGCCATTCGCCAGGGTAACGCGTCGTGTCTTCTTGCGTCCGACCACGCGCTCTACCTCCAGGGCAAGTTGTCCCATGTTCATTTCCGGGACAATCACGCACCGGGCACCCTCGCCGAGCGCTTCCACTTCCTGTTCTGGGAACGGCCAGAGTGTCAGCAAGGTGATCATGCTCACCCGGCGACCACTGGCACGCGCCTGTTTCATGGCATGGCGCGCGCTGCGTGCCGAGGCGCCATAAGACACCAGGACGATTTCAGCTTCCGGCTGGACGTCCGTCTCGACCATGATGATATCTTCGCGGTGGCGCTCCAGTTTAGTGTGCACGCGTTCCAGCCAGGGATCGATTTCATCCAGGCGCTGGGTAGGAAAGCCGCGCTCGTCATGGAATAGGCCAGTGATATGATAGCGATACCCATGACCGAAACTGATCATGGGCGGCACGCCATCCGGTGTGTTTCGGTAGGGGAAATACTCTCCCTCCACCTGATGGATGCGATACTCCTTGACTTCAATTGCCCGCCAATCCGGTAATTCTACCGCTTCGCGCATGTGCCCGATGACCTCATCGGTCAGCAGAACGACCGGCGTGCGATACTTTTCGGAAAGGTCAAAGGCTCGGATTGTCAGGTCAAACGCCTGGCGCACCGAGGCCGGACACAGGGCGATAATCGGATGATCGCCATGTGTTCCCCAGCGCGCCTGCATTACATCTCCCTGAGACGGTGCCGTAGGAAGACCAGTCGAAGGGCCCAGGCGCTGTACATCCACTACCACGCAGGGAATCTCTGCCATGGCCGCATAGCCAATGTTTTCCTGCATGAGGGAAAAGCCCGGCCCGCTGGTCGCCGTCATCGCGCGCAAGCCGCCGATCGAAGCACCGATGACCGCCGCCATGCTAGCGATCTCGTCTTCCATCTGGATAAACTTCCCGTCCACTTTGGGCAGTTCGCGCGCCATGAATTCAGCAATTTCCGTAGAAGGGGTAATTGGATAGCCGGCATAAAAACGGCACCCCCCAGCCAGCGCTCCCCAGCCAATCGCCTCGTTACCTTGAATTAAAACCCTGGGCATAAGGGGCCTCACTCCAGTTTCCGAACCACAATCGCCAGATCAGGACAATGGGTATCACAGAAGTGACAGGCCGTACAGCGTTCGGGATGCGCCACGCGCGGGTAGTCATCCAGCGGGCCCATCTCAAAGACTTTCGTGGGACAGAACTCTACGCAAATATGACAGCCCTTACACCAGGTAGCATAGACAAAAACCTCACCGCGCGGCCCCTTACGGGGCTGGGGAGGCGCTTCTTGTTTCACAGGAGCAGAAACGGCCATAGTGACTCGCTATCCTCATTTGTCATACATTGTAACCGAATTGCGTCAAGCCGCCATAGTGCAGGTCTTCCTAATTCCCTGTGACGTTTCACGTATTTGCACGGCTGATCTCTACTTGGCAGATAGCAAAGCCTCCGGCAAGCACTAGGGCCGTTCACTCAGACGTAACGTCAAATCCAACTGCTCGTCGCCGCGTAGAATGGTAAGCACAATGGTATCGCCCGGCGATTTATACACGAAGAGATAGCGAATTAAATCATCATAGGTGACAACCGGACGGCCATCCACGGCGATGATCAAATCGCCGCCAGCATTGACGCCTTCGATTTCCGTAGGCGTCGTTCCGGCACGCACACCAGCACGGTCAGCTGGGCTGCCGGGCACGACCTTGATCACATAGGCCCCTGCGAAGGCCTTAAGGCCCAGAATCTCCATCTCACGCAACGTCAGGTCATCAATGGCGCTGATGCCCATATAGGGGTAGGCGTAGTATCCCTCGCGTATCAACACCGGCACAACGCGCTTGACCATATTCACGGAGACGGCAAAGCCAATGCCCGAGTTCACGGCCTCCCCCTCCAGCGTGAATCCCGTAGTCCTAATGGCGCGATTCACACCTACTACCTCGCCCTGCAAATTGAGTAGAGGCCCCCCAGAGTTGCCGGGGTTGAGCGCGGCATCGGTTTGAATAATGTCGCCGGAGACAAACGCGCTGCCGCCCGGCGCCTCTTTCATCGAAGGTAGTGTACGTCCAAGCGCAGAGACCACGCCTAACGTCATCGTGCCACGCAGCCCAAACGGGTTGCCAATCGCCACGACAATTTGGCCGACTTTGAGTTGCTCTGAATCGCCCAATGGCAAGGGGTGCAGTTCGGATTTTGGCACCGAGACTTTGACGACCGCCAGGTCCGAGTCCTTATCTACGCCAATGACTTTTCCGATTACCTTCAACCCACTGGGGAAGTCTACCTCGACTTCCTCGGCATCCTCCACAACGTGGTAGTTCGTGACGATGTGCCCCTCCATATCGTATACCCAACCACTCCCTAAAGCGCCACCATCCTGGCGGAAAGTGCGGATCGTGACCACCGAGGGGTAAGTGCGCTCATACAACGTAATCAGAGCCTCATCCCACGGGAAGAGTGTGGAAGCGAGAGCAGTCGGCGGCGCCGGAGACAGTAACGTAGGGGTAGCCGTCGCCGTGACAGTCGCCGTAGCCGTTGCCGTAGCCCCAAGGAATGGACGGGGCAGATCAACCGTGAAGCGGCAGGCCAGCACCATCAGAGCTAGCCCAGTGAAAAGGATCCATCTGCGATTGGTGAACATTCTTACCTCCGTCTCTCAGCCTCGGCGAGCCTCTTCCAGCAAGGCGCGCTGACGTGGGCTGAGTTGCTTGGGAATCTGTACCTTGACGCGCACGTATAAATCTCCTTTTTGCTGAGGGTTTTTCAAAAGTGGCATGCCCCGGCCAGCCAGACGGAACAATTGATCGGGCTGTGTACCGGGCGGGATGGTCAAGAGGAGCCGACCCTCTAGCGTCGTGACTTCGGCTTCCCCGCCAAGCAGGGCAGTGAACACATCTACCGTGGTCTGCGTATACAGATCATCTCCTTTGCGCTCGAAGAGCGGATCCTCCATAACCTGCATGACAAGATAGAGATCACCCGGCCGGCCATCCGGCCCAGTCGGCCCAATCCCCCGCAAACGGACCTTCGTACCATCACGCGCCCCTGGCGGGATACTGGCCTCCACCCGACGACCACCAATTTCCAGGTAGCGTTTTGTGCCGCTATAGGCTTCGCGTAGACTGATCGTAACCGGTTGCTCATATCGCGGAACAGCGGTACGAGCAGAACGGCGTCCACCGCTAGCGATTCCCATGCCGCCAAAAATGGCCCGGAAGAATTCGGAGAAACCTTCGCCGAACAAATCCTCCAGATCCACAGCGCCAGGTTGTGTCCAGGCACTCCAATCGAAGTCACCCGGCGCGCCCGATTGCGCCCAGCGAGAATACGACTCACCTAGTTGATCGTAACGTGCCCGTTTTTGCGGATCGCTGAGCACCTGATAGGCCTCGTTAATTTCCTTGAAACGCTCCTCCGCCTTTTTGTCGCCGGGATTCCGATCCGGATGATACTGCAAGGCCAGTTTGCGGTAGGCACGCTTGATTTCATCCGAACTGGCATTCCGGCTCACGCCAAGGATCTTGTAATAGTCTTTGTATTCCATGCGCTATTCTCTCTAGAGAGTCTATACCAAGTATACTCTTGCTCCTAATTCTAAACCGCTTGCCAGGAAAGTCAAGCGTCACCAACCGCCAACCATCGTCCATCGTCTATCGTCCATCGTCCCTAACATACCGCCTTCCCCCGATGATTGTTCCAAATCTGGTAAAAAAGGGTATAAGGATATTCACTTGGGAGGTACTGCCCCTTGACGACCTGGCGTTAACCTGTTATAGTTATGCTCGTTAGTGTTCGCGTTGAGGAAGTGACGGATAAAGGCCGACCCTCGCGAGGCTAGAGGGTCGGTTTTTTCTCACCACCCGCCCGAATACTATCCCCATCTTATTCGTTTTCTTGTAAGGAGAAATGAAACAATGTCAGAACGTATCGTCGGAACCGTCAAGTGGTTCAATGCCTCCAAGGGCTATGGCTTCATTGCCCGCGAAGGTGGTCCAGATGTCTTCGTGCACTACAGCGCCATTCAGGCCGATGGCTTTCGCAACCTGGAAGAGGGTCAGCAGGTAGAGTTCGAAGTCGAACGCGGCCACAAAGGCCCGCAAGCGGCTAACGTGCGACCCATCTAGCAAGCGTAATCACAGAACTCCCTCCCCAACGGGAGGGAGTGTTTTATTTGCTCAAGGGGCTGATCTCCACCTGGCTTAACCAACGCCCGAGGAACAACGTCAGGAAGCAAACGAGCGTTCCCAGACCGGCGTTCAGTGGACCAATGGCCGCAAAATTCCAGCGGAGAACCGCCGCCAATACGTGACCGCCCCAAAAGCCAATTTCGGCCAGCAACAGGTACAATGGCAACCGCTTCAGCGCATCGCCTTTCCAGGCATGGAAAACGGAACCATACAAGGCCGCCAGCAGGATTCCGAAAAGCAAGGCAGGAAGAGTCATATTGCCTCAATAGACAAAGAGATCGAGGGCGCGCAAACGATCCGAGCCATCTCCTATCACCCAATCAGAATATCTGTGTGATCGTGCCTCCGCCAAGCACTACCTCGCCATCGTAGAAGACCGCCGCCTGACCAGGGGTCAGGGCGCGCTGCGGCTCATCGAACGTTACACGCGCACAGCCATCCTCTACAAAGACCTCCGCCCAAGCTTCCTCCGCCGTATAGCGCGCCTTGACCTCGGCCCGGAAAGAGGACGAAGGCGGTTCTCCCAGAACCCACTGGACATTCTCCACCAGCATCTCTTGCCGGTTCAGTTCCTCCTGGCTACCAACGATCAGGCGGTTGTTCGCCACATCCTTCTCCAGCACATATAGGCGTTGCGTAGAAGCGACCCCCAGATTCTTACGTTGCCCTATCGTATAGTCTGCCAGGCCCTGATGCTCTCCCAACACCATGCCTTGACGCGTCACAATCGGACCCGGCCGGAGCAGCTCCGGCGCGTACTGACGGATGAAAAGCCGATAATCGTCCTTTGAGACGAAACACAGGTCCTGGCTATCTGGAGATTGAGCCACCGGCAGACCAAGCGAGGCCGCTATCGTGCGAATCTGGCTCTTCTCGTATTCGCCAACCGGGAACAAACTGTGAGCCAACTGTTCCTGATTCAGCATATGGAGCACATACGATTGGTCTTTGCGCCGATCCACACCTCGTAACAACAGGTAGCGATCTCCCTCCACCTGACGGCGCACATAATGACCAGTCGCTAAGAAATCGAAACCCAGCGAGAGCACATGCTGCAGCAAGTAACTCCAGCGCACCAGGCGATTACAGGTCAGGCAAGGATTGGGAGTCTGCCCTATGGCATACCCCCGTAGAAATGTCTCAACCACCGTCTGGCGAAACACCTCGCGCGCCTCCAGGACATCAAAGGGGATGTCTAATTGCTCCGCAACCCGTCGCGCCAGCGACAGAGCATCGAGATTGCAGCAGCGATTATCCTCCTCGCGTCCCGAAGCCGACCAGAGACGCAACATCACACCACGCACCTCATAACCGGCCTGCTTCAATAAGGCCGCCGCCACCGAAGAATCCACGCCACCCGACATGGCGACAACGACTCTTGCCTTACTCATTTTGTTACCCATTCTGTAGCAAACTTCTGCTGAACCGTATACAACTTACGATACAGCCCCTTCTCCCGGCAGATTAACTCCTTATGTGTCCCTTGTTCACAAATACTTTTGTCCTCTAACACCACGATCTGATGTGCCTTACGGACAGTCGAAAGTCGGTGCGCAATCAAAATCGTAGTGCGGCCCTCCATTAAGCGTTCCAGAGCCTCCTGGATAAGCATCTCGGTCTCGGTATCCACTGAGGAAGTTGCTTCATCCAGGATGAGAATAGGAGCATTCTTGAGCAACGCGCGTGCAATCGAAAGCCGTTGCTTTTGTCCGCCAGAGAGTTTTACGCCACGTTCGCCGACAAGTGTATCATATCCCTGGGGAAGGTCAAGGATAAATTCATGTGCGTTGGCGGCCTGCGCCGCGGCAATCATTTCTTCCTCACTGGCATCCGGACGGCCAAAGAGGAGATTCTCGCGCACCGTGCCATAGAATAAGAAGACATCCTGAAGCACGATACTAATTTGCTGTCGCAAGCTATCGAGCGTGTACTCGCGGATGTCGCGACCGTCCAGGTAAATTGCGCCGGCGGTGACGTCGTAGAAGCGTGGAATCAAGCTGACCAGTGTTGACTTCCCCACGCCGGTTGGGCCGACCAGAGCAGTAACTGTACGCGGCGGAATCCGCAGGCAAATATCTTCCAGGACTGGCACGCCCGGCAGGTATTCAAAGAACACATGATCGAAGACGATTTCCCCACGCGCCGGCTGTTCGAAACGCACCGCACCGCGTCGGTTTTGTGGCTCCTGAGGCTCGGCTAACAGGCCAGCCACGCGATCGGCCCCTGCCAGGGAGGATTGAACCGACTCCCAAGCATTACTGAGTTGACGAACCGGAGCATAAAACGTATCCAAGTATAGGAAGAAAGCCACCAAATCGGCCACCGGCAAGGCGCCCTGCAAGGCCAGTCGCCCACCAAAGTAAAGTACAATCAGCGTACCCAACGACGACGTAAACTCGACAAACGGCTGGAAGGTGGCCATCAACCGTAAGGCACGCAGCAGGGATTTACGATAGTTTTCGATTCCCTGCCAGACTCGCTGTGTTTCCTCTACCTCACGGGTAAAGGCTTTGATCTCGCGAATACCAGAGAGGTTGTCGTTGAGTAAGGCGTTCAATTCCCCCAATTGTTGTTGACGGTAGCGAAACGCCGGCCGAACGTACCGGGCGTACGCTCGCAAGGAAAGGACCACCAACGGAATCGGGATCGCACTCAGAAGAGTCAATTTCCAGTTCAGCGTTACCAGGACGATCACCACGCCGATCAAGGTAATCACATTGACAATGACATCCGGGATCGCGTGGGAAATCAACTGCTCGAACAAATCGGTATCGTTGACCACGTTCGACATCAACGTCCCGACTTGCTTATCTTCATAAAATCGCAGGGAAAGCCGTTGCATGTGATCATAGATGTACTTGCGCACATCCGCGACAACGCTCCAACCGGCAATATGTGCCGCGTAGGAGCGCACGAACTGCAAAGCGGCACGCCCCAGATAAGCCAGCAAGGCTATGCCCGTCAGCCGGCTAATATACTGCAGATCAGTCAGCCCCTGTGTGACGCCGGTCACGGCGGAAATCAGCAACCGAATCAACCAGGGAATCAAAAGTTGAATGCCAACCAGCACCAACATGCTGAGGGCAGTAATGGTAAGAGACCAAGTGTAACGACGCGCGTAGGTAAAAATAAGTTGCAGGGGTTTCATCGTCCGCACCGATACAGAGTTAGCCTAGCGTGAGGTAGAGGTGTTTCACCAGCATACCATTATAACCGGACAGCGCGCCTCTTACAGGGCATTTGTGGGTTATAAAAAATCGGCAATTGCCTACCGGAAGCCGTAGTTGTATGCAAACCTCCAACTCGCGCAAACAGAACGAGGATCTACCCTGCATTTTCCTATGGCTATGTTCCGCGTGACCGCAGCACTATCTTTCCAGCCAGGCTATTACGAAGCTTAATCCTTTGCGGCCGGCTCCCGGACGCGAACATTCTTCTCGATGAGGTAAACGATGAATCAGGATGCTTCCGACATCTTACCGGCAGGTTGGGAGGGGCCCAGGGAAACAATCGCCTTCGACCCCCAGGGTATACGCCAGGCGCTCCTGGCTCTGGAGAAACCCGTCTACGCCGTCCGTGTGAACGGCCAGAGTGGTTTGACAACGGAAGGCAGATTGACTGCCGGCCAGGGAGAGGCCGAGTTGCTGGCCTTTGCCCCGCCGCTTACTCCCGAATCGTTGGGGGATCAAGCATTTCGTCAACATTACGGCACACGCTATGCCTACTACGGCGGCGCGATGGCCAACGGCATTGCCGCTGCGGAGATGGTTATCGCGTTAGGAAAGGCGGGCTTTCTGGGGTCCTTCGGCGCGGCCGGGCTTTCCCCCGAACGTGTCGAGACAGCGATTCAGGAGATTCAAAGGGCTTTGCCGCATGGTCCTTATGCATTCAATTTGATCTTCAGTCCGAATGAGACAGGACTGGAACAACGGTTGGTAGACCTGTATCTCCGACACGGCGTGACAACCGTAGAAGCCTCGGCCTACGTGGACTTGAGCGTACCCCTGGTGCACTATCGCCTGGCTGGCTTGGAGACTGATCCAGCCGGCAACATTGTAGCGCGCAATCGAGTCATCGCCAAACTCTCGCGCAAGGAGGTGGCGCGCCGCTTCCTAGAACCCGCCCCACGCGATATTCTCGATCGTCTTTTGGCCGAGGGGAAAATTACCGACCAACAAGCGCGCCTGGCCTTGGAAGTGCCCGTTGCCGACGACATCACCGTGGAAGCCGATTCCGGCGGCCATACCGATAACCGTCCGTTGGTCGGCCTATTGCCTTCTTTGATTGCCTTAAGAGACGAAATTCAGGCTGTCCGTCGCTATCGGACGCCGGTACGTATTGGAGCAGGAGGTGGAATCAGCACCCCCGCGGCTACCCTGGCCGCCTTCGCGCTGGGCGCCGCGTACGTAGTGACCGGTTCCATCAACCAGGCGTGTGTCGAATCGGGTGCGTGCGAACACGTCAAGAACTTGCTCGCTCAGGCCGAGATGGCCGATGTCACCATGGCGCCTGCCGCAGACATGTTCGAGATGGGGGTCAAAGTACAGGTGTTAAAACGCGGCACGCTCTTTCCTATGCGCGCCCAGAAGCTGTATGAACTGTACAGCCGCTATTCATCTCTGGAAGAAATCCCGGCGGCCGAACGCCAAAAACTAGAAACACAAATTTTTCGCCGTTCGCTGGATGAGATCTGGGCCGAGACGGCGGAATTCTTCGCGCGCCGCGACCCGGCGCAACTGGAACGCGCCAACCGTGATCCTCACCAAAAAATGGCACTCGTCTTCCGCTGGTATCTTGGCCTCTCATCCCGCTGGGCAGTCAACGGCGAAAAAGGGCGGGAGATGGATTATCAAATCTGGTGCGGTCCGGCGATGGGCGCCTTCAACGAATGGGCGCGCAACACCTACCTGGCTCAGCCGGCCAACCGTCACGTGGCCGATGTGGCCTTACACTTGCTGACGGGTTGTGCTTACCTTTGGAGAGCACAGGTCCTGACCATGCAGGGCATTCATCTGCCGGCCGAAGCACAGGCATATATTCCTCAACGACCGTTGCTCTAGGCTTGTGAGAGTAAGGTCTGCGCCCGGCGCGGCATGTAGACCGTGAACGTCGTCCCCTCGCCCGGCCGCGAGCGTACCTCGATGCGTCCACCATGGCCGCTGACAATGCGCTGACAGATCGCCAGGCCAAGCCCAGTGCCAGTCGCGCGCTGTTCCGAACCTTGAACACGATAAAATTTCTGGAATAAGCGCGACATGGCTTCTGGCGGAATGCCAATGCCGGTGTCGGCCACTTGTAGATTCCAGAACTGATTATCCAGGCCGGCGGTCAGGGTTACCTGGCCGTTCGGCCGATTATATTTCACAGCATTGCTGAGCAAGTTTAGCACAACCTGTTTGAACTTATCGCGATCCGCCTCTACGGGAGGGAAATCGGCGGGCAAGTCGGTGATCAGGCGCACTGCGCTCGCCTGGGCCAACGTCTGGACAGTACGGCAACACTCCTCCAGAAGCGGGGGCAACTCGAAACGCGTCACGTGGAATTGCGCACGACCCGATTCCAGGCGCGCCAGATCGAGAAACGAGGAGGCCAGGGTATGCAGGCGCTGGGCCTCGTCATAAATGTTCCGTATCATCTGTTCCCGTTGCTCGAACGAAATTTCCGGACGCAGGAGTAGATAGGCCGCCATGTTGATGGAGGAGAGCGGTGTGCGCAACTCATGCACGAACTCGGCGATCAGGTCGAATTGCTGAAATAACCGACTATTTTCAATCGCAACCGCCGCCTGCGCACACAGGACGGTCAACAAATCTTCATCCGCCTCATCAAACTCTCCGGAGCGTTTATTTAACACCTCCAGCACGCCGATTACTCTGTCCTTGGCTATCAGCGGCGCGCCCATCAGCGAATGGGTGCGAAAATGGGTGATCTCCTCAATCGTTCTGAAGTAACGGGCGTCCTGATGGACATTGGCCACACGCACCGGCTTGCGATTGAGCACGATCCAGCCGGCAATGCTATCCATGGGCACCAGCAAGCCGCGCATAGTAGGTTCGTCCATATTGGTCGCTACCTGGAAGTTGAGGCGTCGCGCCGCTTCGTCATAAAGCAAAATCGAAGCCGCCTCCGCCTCGGTCAGGTCAGCCGCGGCGTGAACGATGCGTTTCAAAAGTGCGTCTAGATCGAGGGTGGAGGCCAAGTCGCGAGCAATCTCGATCAGGCGGCGATAATCCTGCAAACGTTGCGAGTCTTCGCTCATTTCTGCTGCTTTTCCAATTCGGCAATCGCATCAGCAAGTTTTCGGAATTGCTGTGCGAACTGCTGGGTAGCCAGGGAATCCGCCTGGTATAGAACAGCCGCCGTCTTCATACGGCTTGCCTGATACAACAACTCAGGAGCAGGCATAATCGCGGCCACAACCGGATGCCCCAATTGTTCTTGTACCTGCGCCCAATTCAACTGGAGTTCGGAGCGCACGCGGTGCACGGTCACAGCCAGAATGGATTGCGGTTTCAAGCCTAAATCGGTCAGGTCCTGGATCAAGGCCCTGGCGTGCAGGACAGAAGCAGTCTGAGGTTCGACAATGACGACCACTGCCTGGCAAGTCTTGAGAATCTTTTGCGTGGAAGTCGGCAACGCCGGTCCCAGGTCAAGGATGAGATAACTGGCGAGGTAGACCAGACGATTAAGCAGGATTTCGAGTTGAGACAGATTATTCAGCAGCGCCGCGTCGCGAGGCCGCATGGAGGCAAAGAGGAACGACAAGCCCTCGGTGGGTGAAAAAAGTGCCTCGCGCACTTTCTGGCGAGTAAGATCAGCCTGACTGGCCTGGAGGAATTGCGCGAGAGCACTCAAGTCCGTCTGGCCGAATTCCGCCCCCAGCGAGCCCTGACCCGGCCGTAGTTCGGCGACAATCACGTTGGCCCTGGTGGTCTGAAGCAGACTGCCGCCAAGGTTGGCCGCCACCGTGGAAACTCCCCATCCCCCGCGCGCGGAGAGTATGCCAATGGTAAAGGCACGTTGTTCTGCCTTCGGAGCCTCACCGGTCAGCGTCGATTTTGTTGCGCGCGCCAACAAAGCCCGGACATGTGCCAGGAGTTCAGACGGGTGGGTAGGCTTGGTCAGGTAATCGTCCGCTCCAGCTTCGAAACCGGCGACCTTATCATCCAGCTGCGCCTTGGCGGTGAACATTAGAATAGGGATGTGCGCGGTATCCGGATTGGCACGTAAGCGTCTGGCCACTTCGTAGCCGTCCATTTCCGGCATCATCACATCCAGCAGAATCAGATCCGGCATTTCGTCTTCCGCTTTGAGCAAGCCTTGCTGACCACTGCTGGCAACGGTAATCTGGTAGCCTTGCTTTTGCAGCATCATTCCTACCAGGCGCAGGGTATCCGTATCGTCATCTATAACCAATATCTTCGCCGCCATACTATCTCTCCACAATGTGCTATTCACAGTCTAGCATAAAGCCGAGGGAGATGCAAGGCCAGGTTGTACATCAAGCTCTGTCTGGTATTGACCAGGCGTGACTGGAGTCGCGATCCAACCGCTCTGCGGCCTACCGCTCACGGTTTACAGTCAAGAGTAGACTCTCGGCCTTGAGTTCGCCCAGGGTGTAACACGGAGCATTCAGGCGGTTCGCCAGGGTTTGAGCCAGGCCCTGATCGAAAGAAGCGTGCTCCATGTTAATGACCACACTACGGAAGCGGCGGGCCGCGATTTGCTCGGCGAAGTGATAGGCCTCCTCCAAAGGCGGCATAGAACCAACGGCCACGTTCGCCGCTCCATCGGTCAGAATAATCAGCAGCGGTTCGATATCCGGATGAAGTGTTTTCTCCTGCATCAGCACCTCGTAGGCCAGCAGCAAGCCAGCTGAGAGCGGCGTTTTACCGCCCACCGGAATATCGGCCAGGGCGCGCTGGGCCAGTTGTACCGAATTCGTAGGCGGCAAAACCAGCGTCGCGCGGTCTTTCTGGAACACGATCAAACCCACCCGGTCGCGGCGTTGATAGGCGTCGGTCAAGAGCGAGAGGATGGCGCCTTTGGTAGCGGCCATCCGTTCGGCCACAGCCATGGACCACGAGGCATCCACCAGGAAGAGAATCAGGTTGGCCGCTTTCTTGACGCGCACCTTCCGTTGTAGGTCGCTTTTCTGGATCGCAAAGGCCAGGTGGGCGCGTTGACTGGCGCGTCGCTTCTGATAAGGCGCCGCGGCGCGCAAGGTCGCGTCAAAGGCTATGTCATCGGTGCGGCCATTGGCCGGTCGTGCTTGAATGTAACGCCCACGTTTGCGCTCGGTACGCGTGCGGGAACGTCGCCCGGCGTGTCGACGCGCCAGTTTGTCCAAGGGCGTATCCAAGCGCCGCGGCGCGAAAGTTTCGCCAACGGCAACCTTCTTGCCCCCCTCCCACCATTGCGCATCCAGGGAAGCCTCGGCGATTTGCTGTCGGGCAGGAGGCTGATCGGCAAGTCCCTGTTCGCTCGTTTCAGCCCCCGCCTCCACTCCCTCTACGAGTTTTTTTTTACTTCCTCTGAGTGGGCAGATTCCTCCTCACCGGCTTCGCCATCCGCCACCTGACCTTGTAATTGTTCAATACGCTCCTGCAATTGCGTAGGAGAAATTTCCGTCTGCTGGAAAGGACCTCGCTTAAGGCGATGAGGCAAAGCCAGTTCTGCCGCCAAGGCAATATCGCGATCTGTAATCGCTTGACGCCCCTCGAACGCCGCGTGAGCGCGAGCGGCCTTCAAAATCACCAGGTCGGCGCGATGACCATCCACGTTCAACGATGAAGTCAACGAAGCAATGGTAAGCAAATCTCGCCGGCTATAGGTCACCTTATCTACCAGGGCGCGTGCCTGCTCAATCATGCGCGAGAGTTTCTGTTCATGCGGAAGCCACTGATTGCGAAACGCGTCTGGATCGCGCTCAAAGGCCAGGTTGCGCTCGATGATCAGCACGCGTTCACGCGCCTCACGAATACCTGTGATGTCCACCGATAGGGCAAAGCGATCCAGCAACTGCGGACGCAAGTCTCCTTCTTCGGGATTCATCGTCCCCACCAGGATAAAACGCGCAGGATGGGTAAACGAAATCCCTTCGCGCTCCACGATATTCATACCCATCGCGGCGGAATCGAGCAAGACATCCACGACATGATCGTCCAGGAGGTTGACCTCGTCAATATAGAGCAGGCCGCGATTGGCCGCCGCCAGGACGCCCGGTTCGAAGTGACGTTCGCCCTTCTGAATCGCCAACTCGATGTCCAGCGTCCCGACCACACGGTCCTCCGTCGCGGAGACCGGCAGGTTGACGAATGGGATGGGTTTCTCCTCCACCGGCAGAGGTTCCCCCGAAGCAGCGCGCTCGCGGCATTCGGTGCACCACGAGGCCGGCATATCCGGATCGCAACCAAAGCGACAATCCCGCACTACGCGCACTTTCGGCAGGAGAGCGGCCAGGGCTCGCGCCGCGGTGGATTTGGCCGTGCCGCGCTCCCCGCGAATTAAGACGCCCCCAATGCGCGGATCCACCGCGTTCAAGATCAGAGCACGCTTCATGCGCTCCTGTCCAACTATCGCTGTAAACGGATAAATTGTTGGCATATCGCACCACACCAGGAAAAACGAGTTTCTGGATGGTCATTATACTGCTTCTTGCGCGAGGATACCAGTTTTTGGACGATAGACGATAGACGATAGACGACGGACGATGGACGATAGACGATGGACGATAGACGATGGACGATGGCAAGAGATGGCACTTTGCAAAAAAGTTATTCGAGCAGGGACATGAAATCCCCTATAATTACTGATGGAGGCGTTATGTACAATCTGGGTGCAGATGAAAAACTTACACCGGTGATTGCCTATACGGCGGATGGGCTGGTGCGCGGGGAGGTTATCACCAAGCAAGCCGTGCGGGTCAGTATCTGGCTGCGCACGGACGCGGTGCCGGAATACATCCACCTTATCCGCGCGCAGGTTGTGTTACTATGTGGAACTCCCAAGGTCATTTCCCTACCCGAATATTACCTGTATACTGGCCTGGTACAAGGCTTTCACCTGACACCGCCTGCCGAAGAGCCACTGGACTACGACGCCAACGAGGCCAACCGCACCATGCTACCTCTCACTGCGCTTCTCGGTACTTTCACCATCAAGTGCAAAATGCGCGTTTCAACCCAGGCAGATTTCAACACCTCCCTGGCAACCGTCACGCGCCTGAAATGGCTATCTCTCTATGAGGCCAGTATCACGAATCCTTTCTTGCCACAAATGGGCGCGATCAAAGCTCCCATGCTGCTGGTACGCCCACAGCAGGTTAGTTTTGGAATAGAGGGTGAATCGCCTGTATAATATCCCCTGTGGAAGAGCGGCTACAGAAAATACTGGCACAGGCAGGCTACGGCTCACGGCGACAATGCGAAGCGTTGATCGCGGCCGGCCGGGTACGCGTCAACGGACAGGTTGCCATTCTAGGCACAAAGGCCGATCCAAAGCGGGACCGCATCACCGTGGACGGTACGCCTCTGCCCTCCTCAGAGAAACTCACCTACATCCTGCTTTACAAACCGCGCGGCGTACTCTCGACCACGGTCACTCGCGACCGGCGGCCGACGGTGCGCGATCTTGTTCCTCTGCCCAGTCATCTGTACCCGGTCGGCAGACTCGACCTGGATTCCGAGGGGTTATTGTTGCTAACCAACGACGGTGACCTGGCGAACTGCCTGACCCATCCCCGTTACCAACACGAGAAGGAATACCGCGTGCTGGTAGCGCGTCAGCCTGACGAAAAGCAATTGGAAGCCTGGCGGAAAGGCATCGTCCTGGAGGATGGCTACCGCACCCAACCTGCCAAAGTCCATCTGGAAAGCAAGTTCGGCAAAGGAGCCTGGCTACGCGTCATCCTGAACGAGGGCCGTAAACGCCAGATTCGTGAAATGGGACGCTTGACCGGCCTGCCTGTCGTGCGCATCATTCGTGTGCGCATGGCCTCTCTGTCCCTGGGGAATCTCAAGCCAGGTCAATGGCGGGAACTCTCGGAATCGGAAGTCAAAGCGTTAAAACGCCTCAGCCAACCAGCCGCGCCCTCCCCCTCCCGCAACACGCGCGCTTCATCCAAATCTTAATACTGTTGTGGCGAACGGGCACCCCGCGTTCAAGAGCGCTCTTTTCCCACCAATCGCTCGCACCACCGCCACAGACGAGCCAGGCAGATAGTCCAATACCTTCGCCACCTGCGCAGGGAACGCCTCAACCACGAGGGCGACGGTGGTGTCTCCTCTTGAATCGGCCAGGGATTCTGATCGAGCATTTTCCGCCAAATGTACGTACCGATCAATTTCAGACTGGCCAGCAAAGGTGCAGCCAGGAAGAGACCAATGATCCCCAACATCCGGGCTGCCAGGATCGCCGCGACCAGCACCGCGGCCGGATGGACACGCAGGGCCTGCGCCATGATGCGCGGCGTAATTAAGTTGTTGAACACCTGATCCACAACAATCGCCATCACGACAACCAGGGACGCGTGGAGCAACGGCGTCATGCCCCATGGATGTAGCGGCTGAAAAAGCGTTACGAGGCCAAGCGTGCCCCAGGCCACCGTCGGTCCAACATACGGTACGAAAGTCGCCAGACCGGCCAGGAGAGCCAACCAAAACGCAAAGCGCACCCCTGCCAGGTTCAACAAGATTGTATAGATAAATACGGTCGAAAGGAAGATCAACATCTGGCCGCGCAGAAAGGCATTCCAGATACGACGAAACTCCTCCCCTAAGCGGGAGAAGTCCTCGCGATAACCAGGCAAATCCAGAGGTAACACGGAAATCTGTAGACCGCCGCTTTCCAGCAACAAGAAGTACGAGACTACATAGATAAAGGCCAGCCAACCTAGCGTAGAGGCCGCTCCGCTCGCCAGCGCCCCCAGGAGATTGCCCACTCTGCTTAATAAAGGCTGTGTTGCGCCAAGGACTTCCTGGCTTAGTTCAGTCCAATTAAACGTCGAAAAATCCAGCACAAAGGGCCCTGCTTGATAGACCTGGCCCGTCAGCTCTTCCAAAAAACCAGGCAAAGCCTTGAGACTATTCTGAATGTCTACAATGAGATTCTGGGCCTGCTGCACCAAACCAACACCGCCCCAGATTACCAGAGTCAGAATTAGAACGAGAAGTATCAAATACACCACATTCACCGAACCCCGCCAGCCTAACGCAGTGCGGGTATGCAAGAACATCACCAAGGGATGGAAAAGATAGGACAGGAACAAAGACATCAAAAGCGGGATGATGAGTGTGTGGAAGCGGATGATCAAAGCGCCGATGACAGCGAGGCCTGTCAGGGCCACGATCAACTTGGTCGTGGCGCTCCAGGGAGGTGAGGTCGGAACAGGTTCGTCGTTCATGTGGGTCACAAAGTCTGTCAGCAATCAGGGATAGACGCGCTTGATCGTGCGCGGGAACGGAATGGTCTCGCGGATATGCTCGATGCCGCATAGCCAGGCCACTGTCCGTTCAATGCCCATGCCAAAGCCCGAATGGGGCACCGATCCATAGCGACGCAGATCCAGGTACCATTGAAAGGCTTCTTCCGGCAAACCCTGCTCGCGAATGCGCTGGAGCAGAAGGTCATAACTCGAGATACGCTCCGAGCCACCAATGATCTCGCCATACCCCTCCGGCGCAAGCAAATCCACCGATTTACAGATCTCCGGCCGCCCCGGCCAGGGCTCCATGTAGAACGCTTTGACCTTGGTAGGATAGCCATATACGAACACCGGCTTTTCATAGCGCGAGGTCAACCCCGTCTCGTGCGGCGATCCAAAGTCTATACCCCACTCAAATTTGAGCAATTCTTTCTTCTGGGGGTCCGTCTCCTGCTCGTAGAGGGTTTGCAGGCTTTGGACGGCCTCGTCATAGGCAAGACGCGGGAACGGTGGTTCGACTTTCTCCAGGCGGCTGAGGTCACGACCTAAGGATTTTAGTTCCGCGGCGCGCTCGCGCAAAACCCGCTGGACAATATACGTGACAAACTGTTCCTCGATCTCCATCAATTCATCCAGATCACAAAACGCGATTTCCGGTTCTACCATCCAGAATTCCGTCAAGTGACGACGGGTCTTGGATTTTTCGGCGCGGAAGGTCGGGCCAAAACAATAGACCTTGCCAAAGGCCATGATATTCGCCTCGTTGTACAGCTGCCCCGACTGGGTCAGGTACGCTTTGCCCTCGTCGAAGTATTCGGTCTCGAAGAGCGTGGTCGTCCCTTCGCAAGCCGCCGGGGTAAGAATTGGCGTGTCCATATTGATAAAACCATGCTCGTCCAACCAATCCCGCACGGCGGCAATCACTGTAGCACGCACGCGCAGAATGGCCCACTGGCTGGGCATACGAATCCACAGGTGACGGTGATCGAGAGCGAAGTCGGGGCCGTGCTCCTTGAGCGCCATGGGATAATCTTCCCCTGCTCTCTGGACGATTTGCAAGTCACGCACACCAATTTCATAACCGCCAGGAATACCAGGAGCGCGGCTGTCGGCCCGCACTACCCCACTCACCACAACAGATGACTCCTGGGGCAGATGAGCAATCTCATCAAAAAGCGCTTCGGGCATATCCCCCTTAAACGCCACGCATTGCACAAAACCACTACCATCGCGCAGGAGCAGGAAGACCAGTTTCCCTTTGTCGGTACGGTTGTAAACCCAACCCCGCACCGTTACTTCCTGACCAACATATTCGGCAATTCGTTCAACACGGATGAGGGGAGGCATAGCCATCTCCTGACAACTGAAATTCATTGCTCGATTGCAGATAACCTACCATCGTCCATCGTCCACGATCCATCGTCCACAGCCGGTCTTTGCGACCGAGTACCTTCACCTTGATTATACTCGCGGCCTCCCGAGAAAGGCCACGAACGACTACTACGGAATGAGAGTGGCTAAATAAAGGGTTATACGCTTGCAAGGCGCAGAACAAACGCTAGCGTTTTTCCTAACCAAAGAAGCCGCGAGACCATCCTGCTCACCCAGCGATTAGCCACTCCCCAAGTCGTCTACGCTCCCCAGCTCCTCATCTTCAGGCGTATAATTGCGCTTAACATCCCTATCCCTCGAGGTCCCCCATGCGCTACCTGTTGACCTTCCTGAGCCAGTCAGGAGACGGTAGCAGTGGAGCTTGACCCAGCCAGCCTGACGGTTGACAAAGACGTCTTTGGCCGGGAGCTACCGGTCAACCCGCTTTTTGTGGTGGATAAGGAAAACAACGTCCACACGGGCCGGCTGCTTCTTGTCAAAGATAAAGAAGGCAATCCGTATGTTTATCTACCAGAATGGACAGTGAAGCGACAGGTGAAAAAAGAGGTACGGGTGAAGACGGCAAGATAGAGGTGGTCACCGAGATTGAGGCGGTTAAAACCTATGAGGCCGGCTGGTATCGGTTGATTGAGTTTGCCAACTCGGAAAATCTTCAGTTGGGCGAAAGTGGTTTCATGCTTCTAAGTTTACCCCATTTCTTCGCTGTTTGCAACAAAGCAACTTAAACCTTCTATCGACCTGGCCAGATTGAAATTGGCGTCTCTAAACAACGGTCTGTTGGTGAACGAAATTGTCGGTAGAACTCTTCCACTGTCATCCCTAACGCTTCTTCAGGTGTTTTGTTGTATTCAGAGGGAGGAAAGAAACCTTCCCATCCACCTATTGCCAGTAGAACATCTTGATAATGTTTAAGGTTTGGTGATAGAAGATCCAAACTAATAAAGGCCTTAGATGGACAAAACCTAAATTTATCGCCCACCCTTTCTACGGGCATACGGTATTGCGCAAAGATACCGTGATCAGGATACAACAACCGAATCATGAACGTGTCTGTCGGAAGGGGGTTATTATCTAGCCCAACATACAGGACATCCGCAGTAACAAAGATGTGGTTGGGTGGACCATAATCATACAAAACTGCAGAAAGGGAGAAATCCTCGAATATCGTGTTGTAAAGTGGATGCCCGTAGAGCATCTCTAAAGAGTCATTTGTCTTTTTATAAGCTTGCGTAGACAGGCTCACGACAGAAACTCTATTGTCATCCGAACGCGCTAAATAAGCAGTATCAATTACAACTGTTATATTCTCGTTGTTAGGATAAAGTATGTCCAGGTTGCCAACTAGCCAGCCTTTACTCTTCCCAATATGGGTATACTCAGCCACCCCACTAAAAGCCATCAATTGCGTCTGGACATCCAGCACAGTAGATTGTCCGGGTGTGATTCCCCACCAGCAGGGCAGGCGGCAATCCGGACCGTTGTTTAGGAACTTGAACATGTAAGCATAGGCCTCGTCGGCAGACAAGGTGGGTACAAGAGTGAATGTGAGCGTTGGTGTTCCAGTAGGTATCTTTGTGCGCGATATGGTAGGAGACAGGGTATTGGTCAAAGGAGGTGTTAATGTGTTTCTTGCTAGTTCCATAGTAGAAACAGGAGATGATATTGGCTGATTGCCTGATACACATCCGCTCATACAAAGCATACTTGCAATAAATAACAGAAAAGAGAAGAATCTTTTGGTTGTCATGTTGTTGTCCTTTTACTCAGGCCAGATCAGGGGTCAGTGCAGCCATTCCAACATGTTAGTAGTCATGACAGCACGTGTGGCGGACACGAGACTTTCATTTCTAGACATAGTGTTCCAAGCATTGTAAGTCCAGGCCACAAACATATCAGCAAACATTTCACTCGAATTATCCGCTGACCGAAGTTGCCATGTACAAGTGTTAAAAGGTCTTAGTAATTGGTTTGCCTTTCCCAGGTAATTTCCTGCGAATCCCTGCGGATATCTTCCATGTGCAACATTGAACGCGTGCCTCAGCTCGTGGACAACGTTATTTCTCGCAGTTCCAAAATACCAATCAGACAAATTGGCTAAAACAATGAGATGTTTGTTTTTTGTGACTCCGCCCGCTGTATAGGTCTTGTCTATCCCATCGCCATCGCTATCATAGGTAAACTTGGACACTCTTCTGAACTCCAGCCGGTTTTCCGCATTGGTGCCAAAGGCCTGTCGAAAGGCCTGGGCGGCCGTTGAGC